>Ga0326513_10001344_pt1 | contig 19557 bp, 22 predicted proteins | sample 2_2465_0518_D_FD_203654 | JGI IMG/M metagenome (GOLD analysis project Ga0326513, IMG submission 203654) | Bovine rumen microbial communities from UC Davis, California, United States - 2_2465_0518 | ecosystem: Host-associated > Mammals > Digestive system > Stomach > Rumen | place: USA... | reverse complement strand
TTACGGCGATAAGTTCTTCCTGGAGACAACCAAGTACAATCCTCACTCACCATATTCGGCTTCGAAGGCTTCTAGCGACCACTTTGTTCGCGCATTCCACGATACCTACGGCATGCCTGTTGTAGTAACTAACTGCTCGAACAACTACGGTCCTTACCAGTTCCCCGAGAAGCTGATTCCTTTGTTCATCAACAATATCCGTCATCGCAAGCCTCTGCCTGTTTATGGAAAGGGCGAGAACGTACGCGACTGGCTGTATGTAGAGGATCACGCTCGTGCCATCGACGTGATTTTCCACGAGGGTAAGATTGCCGACACCTATAATATCGGTGGTTTTAACGAGTGGAAGAACATCGACATCATCAAGGTGGTGATTAAGACTGTTGACCGTCTGCTTGGCCGTAAGGAAGGCGAGGATATGGACCTGATTACCTTCGTTACCGACCGTGCCGGACACGATTTGCGTTATGCTATAGACAGCTCAAAACTCCAGAAGGAACTGGGTTGGGAGCCTTCGCTGCAGTTCGAAGAGGGTATCGAGAAGACCGTTCGCTGGTATCTCGACAATCAGGAGTGGCTGGATAATGTAACTAGTGGTGATTATCAGAAGTATTACGAGAATCAATATACAAATAGATAATGGATAAACAAATTACAGTAACTTCGCCGTTGCTTCCTAACCTCGACGAGTTTAATGAGATGCTCAAGGAAATTTGGGCAAGTAAGTGGGTTACCAACAATGGTCAATTCCACAAACAATTAGAGAAGGCCTTAGCAGAGTATTTGAAGGTACCCTATATTAGCCTTTTTACTAATGGTACATTACCATTGCTGACAGCCTTACAGGCCTTGCGTATTACTGGTGAAGTAATTACCACACCATATAGTTTCGTGGCTACGACTCACAGTATCTGGTGGAATGGTTGCAAGCCAGTGTTTGTGGACATTGAGGAGGAAACATGTGGTATTGATCCTGATAAGATTGAGGCTGCCATTACTCCAAAGACCACAGCAATTATGCCAGTGCATTGTTATGGAAAGCCTGTAAAGACGAAACGCATTCAGGATATAGCTGATAAGTATGGCTTGAAAGTTATCTATGATGCTGCTCATGCATTCGGTGTAGAAGTGGATGGTGAGAGCATACTTAATGCAGGTGATATGAGTACTCTGAGTTTCCATGCAACAAAGGTTTATAATACATTGGAGGGTGGTGCATTGGTGATGCACGACGAGCAGACTAAGAAACGTATTGACTATTTGAAGAACTTTGGTTTCGCTGGAGAAACGGAGGTTGTAGCCCCTGGCATCAATAGCAAGGTGGATGAAGTTCGTTGCGCATACGGACTTCTGAACTTGAAGCAGGTGGATAAGGCCATAGCAAACCGCCAGAAAGTGGCTCAAAAATATCGTGATGCTTTGCGTAACGTTCCTGGCATTCGTTTCTTTGAAGATATGCCAGGTGTGCGCCATAATTATAGCTATTTCCCTGTATTTATAAATGCTGAGGAATACGGCACAACTCGCGATGAACTTTACTTTAAGATGAAGGAAAATAATGTGCTTGGTCGTCGTTATTTCTACCCGCTCATAAGTACATTCAGTACCTACCGTGGGCTTCCGAGCGCAGCCCCCGATAATTTACCTATTGCAACAAAGTTGGCAAATGAGGTTATTTGTTTACCGATGCACCATGAGCTAAGCGAAGGTGATATTGAAAAAATCATCAATACAGTGACAAGAGTATAGTTTAATTAGAGTATATTTATCTATTATGACTTCGTTTTTATCTATAGAAGAATTATCTTATGTAGGGTTTAAATCTTATGGAGAAAACGTTTTAATAAGCAAATATGCAAAGTTTTATCATCCTGAAAGAATTGTTATTGGCAATAATGTTCGTATAGACGACTTCTGCATATTATCAGCAGGAGGTAAGATAGAGATTGGGAACTATATTCATATTGCTTGTTATACATCAATCATTGGAGAGGGGAATGTTACAATTGAAGACTTTTGTTCAATATCAGGGAGAGTTTCAATTTATTCAAGTTCGGATGATTATATGGGATTGGCTATGACAAACCCAATGGTACCATCTTCATTTACAAGAGTATCGAGCCTTCCTGTGATTATGCATAAGCATGTTATTTTAGGATGTGGAACTATCATATTACCTGGCGTGGAGTTAGGGGAAGGTGTTTCAATTGGTGCGATGTCACTCGTAAACGAGAATTGCGAAGCAGAAACAATTTATACAGGCAATCCACTACAAAAAAAAGGTAAAAGACAGCAACGCTATCATAAATTGGAGAAAAAAATGTTAGAATTAATTAGTAAAGAATAAAACAATGGAAGAAAAAGTATTATCTATTATCAATGAGATACGTGCAGCCAAGGAAATGGCTCCAGTAGAAAGCATCAAAACAGATACAAAGCTGCGCGAGGATTTAAACCTTACTTCTTTTGATTTGGCAGAATTGACTGTCAAAATTGAAGATGAGTTTGACATCGACATCTTTGAGGATGGTCTGGTAAACACTGTTGGTGAAATTATTGCAAAGTTACAGGCATAATGGTATTTCTTAGTGATAAAGAGAAGGAGTTTACTTATGATGACTTGTTAAGATCTCTCAACGAGGGTACGGTATATTATCCATATTACAAGACATCTAATGTCTATTCCTACTTCGTGAATCTAATTAAAGCAATAGCAGCTAGTAAGCCATTGGTATTGCTTGATTCCGACATCAATCCTTCAGAGATTGATGACATAGATGACAGCAAGGTGAATGTGGCAGAACGCATTACACCCACGTCTTTTCAATGTATGAATGAAGTGGTGGCAGCTGTACAGAACTCGAAGTCTGAGATAACCATCTTTACTTCCGGAACTACAGGACAGCCCAAGAAGGTGGTGCATAGCATCGCTACGTTGACTCGTTCTGTTCGCGTAGGTGACAGATATAAAGGACAGATTTGGGCTTATGCCTATAATCCAACCCACATGGCTGGTTTACAAGTTTTCTTTCAGGCGTTTGAGAACCAAAATACGTTGGTGAATGTGTTCAACCAGCCCCGTGAATATGTTTATCAGCAGATTTGCGAGAAGAGGATTACCCATATTTCAGCCACACCAACCTTCTATCGTTTGTTATTGCCTTTTGAGCAGGCTTACGAAAGTGTGGTTCGGGCCACTTTGGGCGGTGAGAAGTCTGACCAACATCTGTATGACAGCATCATGAAAATCTTCCCCAATGCAAAGATTAATAATGTGTATGCTTCTACTGAGGCAGGCTCGCTGTTTGCTGCAAAAGGAGATTGTTTCCAGATACCAGAGTCTATTAAGGAAAAATTCAAGGTGGTGGATGATGAGTTGTTGATTCATAAATCACTACTGGGAAGTTCCGATAGCTTTAAGTTTTCGGATGGTTACTATCATTCTGGTGATTTGATAGAATGGGTGGATGAGACTTTGGGGCTATTCCGTTTCAAGAGTCGTAAGAACGAACTAATCAACGTGGGTGGTTACAAGGTGAACCCTGGAGAGGTGGAAGTTGCTATTCAAGACATTGAAGGTGTTCGTCAAGCAATGGTTTATGGTAAAGCCAATTCAATTCTTGGCAATGTGCTTTGTGCTGATGTAGTATTGGAGCCAGGCATTACGTTAACTGAACTTGATATTAAGAAGGTGCTTAACTTACAGCTTCAAGACTTCAAAGTCCCCCGTAGAATCAAGTTTGTAGAGGAAATTTCTCTGACACGTACAGGTAAAATGAAAAGAGTTTAAACATGAATATATTAGTTACTGGATGCTCACGTGGTGTGGGCTTAGAGATTTGCAAAGTGTTACTCGCTCAAGGTCACACTGTATATGGTGTAGCCCGTTCTCATACAGATGAGTTTAAGACCTTGGAATCTGAGTATTCGGGAAAGCTGTTTTTTAAGAGTATCGATCTCGCTGATTCAGAGGGTGCACGAAAGAGTGTGTTCAAGGAGTTTATTACCAACAGCATTACGCTTGACGGCTATGTGAATAATGCTGCTGTGGCATACGATGACATTGTAACTAATCTGAACCTTGATAGGCTGAAAGCAATGTATGATGTCAATGTATTCACTCCAATGATGATTACGAAGTATTCCATCCGCAATATGCTGCTTCATAAGACTAAGGGAAGTATTGTGCATATTTCATCTATCAGTGTACATACCGGCTACAAAGGTTTAGCCATGTACGCATCATCTAAGGGCGCTTTGGAGGCGTTTTCTAAGGATACCGCAAGAGAGTGGGGACAGTTAGGCATTCGCAGCAATGTGGTAGTTCCAGGTTTCATGGCTACTGCTATGAGTGCTTCACTTACAGAGGAACAACGCAGTAAGATTTATGCCCGTACTTCTTTGAAAGCGGCTACAGATGTCCATTCTGTGGCTGAGACTGTAGCCTTCCTGCTTTCAGACAAGGCTTGCAGTATAACTGGGCAAAATATTCATGTTGATAACGGAACAATATAAAAATACATTAAATCATATGTAGATTATTGAAATGTTCGGTGTAGAAGTATAATAATAGTACAAAATATAAGCAATGACAGAAGAGTCATTAAAAAAGAAAACAGCAAAAGGGCTTGTGTGGAGTAGTGTAGAGCGGTTCTCTGTTCAGGGAGTTGGTTTCATTGTTACACTGGTTATTGCCCGTGTTCTCAGTCCTGCAGACTATGGCTTGGTAGGGATGTTGGCTATATTTATGGCTGTGGCACAGACACTGATTGATAGTGGATTCTCACAGGCTCTGATTAGAAAACAGAATAGAACAGAAGAGGATAATTCGACAGTATTTTACTTTAATATTGTTGTCAGTTCGGTTCTTTATCTGTTGTTATATGTTGTATCACCTTTTGTGGCAGACTTTTATGAGGAACCACAACTCTGTAGCCTAATGCGAGTTCTCTGTTTGTTGATAATTATCAATGGTTTAGCGGTGGTGCAACGTTCCATCTTTACCGCCGCCATTGATTTAAAGACTCAAGCAAAGGCGTCTTTTACGGCAGCAATTATATCGGGGGGAGTTGGAATCTGGATGGCATATAGCAACTATGGGGTTTGGACTTTGGTATGGCAGCAACTTCTTAATGGTGCTATAAACACAATTTTATTGTGGTATTTTTCGAGTTGGTATCCTCGATGGGTTTTCTCATGGAAATCATTTCGAGAGTTGTTTGCCTTTGGTTCAAAACTGATGGCAAGTGGTTTGCTTGACACTATGTATACAAACATGTACACCTTGGTGATAGGCAAGATATTCAGTGCGGCTAGTTTGGGTTATTACGCCCAGGCAGATCGATTTGCCAAACTCCCATCGTCTAATTTAACAGGAATATTGCAACGCGTCGTATACCCTGTGCTTTGTACTTTGCAAGATGATGATGAAAAATTGAGGGAAGATTATCGTAAATTGCTTCGGTTGTCCGCATTCGTGGTCTTTCCATTAATGTGCATGTTAGCCGCAATTGCCTATCCGCTTATCGTACTGCTGCTCGGTGAAAAGTGGCATTATGCAGCCACACTACTCATCCCCGTTTGTTTTACTATGATGTGGTATCCAATCCATGCTATCAACTTAAACTTGCTACAGGTGAAAGGTCGTTCTGACCTTTTTCTAAAACTTGAGATTATCAAGAAGATACTTGGTATATTAATCCTTGCAATATCTATTCCTTTTGGATTATTGGTAATGTGCTATGCAGGAATTGTTATCTCGATTCTTTGCTTTTCAATTAACACATTTTACACAGGCAAGTTGATTCGAGTTGGTTTTTTTATGCAGACAAAGGATCTGACAGGTACTCTGGTATTATCTGTGTTCATGTTTTCTACAATATTCTTTAGCCTTTCTATGTTTGAAAGACCAGTTTTACAAGTAATAGTTGGTATACTGGAGGGAGTTTTCATTTATCTAGGAGGAGGATACTTTTTAAATTTTAAAGAAATAAAATACATACTTTCATATTTTAAACAATGAACGAAGATACGAGAACACTTATGGTAACGATTGTGTGCCTGGCCTTTAATCACGAGTCTTATATTCGTAACTGTCTTGATGGGTTTGTTATGCAAAAGACAAATTTCCGTTTTGAAGCATTTGTACATGATGATGCTTCAACGGACGGAACAGCAGCTGTGATTCGGGAATATGCAGAAAAATATCCGGATATTATAAAACCATATTATGAAACGGAGAATCAGTATTCAAAAGGACTTACTTCATTTAGTAGAATTATAAATGAACATATTCACGGAAAATATGTTGCATTTTGCGAAGGGGATGATTATTGGATAAGCTCAAATAAATTACAATTGCAGGTAGATTATTTACAAAACAATCCCGAGTGTGGAATGTGTTATACAGATTTTAATATACTCTTCCAAAATAAGAATATTGAATGGAAATCAGTCTTTAAAAATAGGCCTTCAACTTTTCCTTCTCAATTTGAGAGTCTAGATAAATGGATATTATCAAAGAAGTATGTGGGCCCAATGACATGGTTAGCCAAGAAAGACTTATACTTAAGCACACCTAAACTTGAATCACTTGACGGTACATTTGTACAATATGCTCATTATTATGCTTTTTCTAAAATACATTGTATAAAAGAAGAAACGACAGCGGTTTATAGGATACATGACAGTAGTGTTACTCACGGTGAATCGTATTACCTACAATATAAACGCCAAAGAGGTTTGTTTGAAATACAGATGAAACTAGCTGATCTTTATAAAGAACAATTGACTAACTACAATTTACTAAAGAACAATATTAGAGACGATTATTATAGGAAATTGTTTCTTATAATCTATAATAATGATAGAGAGGAGGTGACTAAAGCTATGGAATGGATGAGGGGTAAAATGACATATAAACAAAAAATTATATTCATAATCACAAGAACAAAGTTAGGAAGAGTTCTTTTATTTTCTAGCGCATTAAGTAAGATAAGAAGGAAACCTTCTGATATTCTTGAGTGAAGTATGGAATGTATTTTTACGCCGTTTTAAACGGCTATTTTGTTTTTTACGAATTGAATACAGTCAGATTATTATAATGAGTGTTATGCATTTCTATGACTGGTTGGCCATAATTCTATTGCTAGCCTATTTTATGAGGCTTTTCATGAGAGGTAAGGTGACTCATGATAATTCCAATATGTTTGTAATTTGCGTATGTGTTATGATGATATTTGTTCTTTTTGCAGATTACACAAAAGCATATGACATGTCAGACTATTTGATGACTTATCACAATATATCTTCTTCAATGTATGGTACTCCGGACAATCCAGTACCACCAAGTGAACCTGGATATGGGTGGCTATGCAAGGCTTTATGGGTATTCCCCAAATCAGATTTTCTACTAATATTCACATGTAAGATGCTTACATTTGTGCCACTATTTTATGGTATTTACAAATTCTCTTCGTTCAAGATAGGCTCATTATTACTATTGATAACAATGCCCGGCGTTTGGTTAGTTGAAATTATTGCTCAAAGGCAAGCTATATCAATAGCTTTCATAATGATTGCATTTTATATATTCATACAAAAAGAGCGCTATAAGTACTGGTTTGTATGGTGTATGTTATTCGGTATTATCTCAGTTTTCTTCCATTCTACTCCATTATTGGTCATTCCGATATCATTATTTCTATATTATGTTCCTATGAATAAGATGTTTATGTATTTAGCTCTTATTATGGCATGCGTATTTAGTAAAATCTTTTACGACGTTTTTAGTCAGTACTTCTTGATATTATTTGCTGCTTCAGAAGAATTTAATAGAATGACAAGATATATAGACGAACAAGATACATTGGGAATTGGAAAAGTAAATATGCTTTATAATATCTTCTATACAATCTTTGGAATTTTTATTATTCACTATAATGAATATAAAGATAGAATTCATAAAATTTGTCTTAAGGCTATGTTTTGTGGGTGGATTGTCTATTTATTAATAGGGCCATTACCGAATTCTGATCGAGCGACATGTTACTTCTTTTGTTTGGGTGCAATAGGATCCTTACCTCAGAAGAGTAGGCGTTGTGCGCTATTATTATTCCTTTTTTTGACGGCTTTCGTCTTACAGAAACATATGGGGTATGTTAAACAAAATTTTTGGCCAAGTTCTTTTGCTGTGTAATCCTCTGTTATTAAGGTTTTATGTAAAAAATACTCCGATGGACAGACTGTTTGTTAAAAACTTTTAATATAAACCGGTGTGTAATTGCCCGCTTCTGCTTTGGCAAAAAATTATCAGAAACTTGCTTTAATGGGAAAGAAAATATTATCTATTATATTTACATATTATCCAGAACGTGAATTGCTTGCAAATAATGTGAGTAATTTTATAAACGATGTTGATAAGGTCCTCATTTGGGAGAATACTCCAAAACAGTTAAGAGAACAATATCGTTTTATTAAACATTCTAAAGTAGAATATGTTCACGGTGAATGCAATAGTATTTCTCTGGCTTTGAATTATGCTTGGAAATATGCCGTTGATTATGGATTTGATTATCTACTAACAATGGATCAGGACTCGATATTTGAAAACTTTCCTGCTTACAAAAAAGAAGCATTAATATTGTTAGAGAAAAACAATTGTATTATTGGCCCATCTATAAATAAGAAGTCATTCACAATTGGCATGGATGTGTATTCAGAGAAAGATACAATAATAACTTCAGGAATGATAGTACCTATAAGTACCGTTGAGAAAGTTGGTGGTTGGTGTAAGGAATTTATAGTAGACGGAATCGATATCGATTTTTGTTTAAATGTTGCTTCCAAGGGGTATCATATATTTCAGATGAACTCACATTGTCTAATTCAACGATTTGGATCACCGGAAACAAGGTGTTTTTTGGGAAAAACGATCATACTACATAATTATAATCCGAAAAGATTGCATGACTATGCGCGTAATTTGTTGATAGTGCTAAGGAAGTATGACTTCCCCACAGAATTGGCAAGACGATATTTTAAGGCATTAAGGAATACGATATTTAATATATTTTTCTTTGAATCACAGAAAACTCTTAAATTGTACAATTTATGTATTGGATTTATAGAAGGTCTTAAATTCAAGATAAAAAAAAGTAATTAATATGATTGCTGCAGGGATAGTATTATATAATCCTCAGATAGGAAGACTTTTAGAAAATATTACAGCCATAACCCCCCAAGTAGACTTGTTGGTTTTGGTTGATAATGGATCTTCAAATATAATAGAAGTCCAAAAGGCTTTAAACACGTTAGAGGCTAAGTGTGTTCTTATAGAGAATGATAAAAATAAGGGAATTGCATGCGCATTGAACCAACTTATGGATTTTGCTCGTAATAATGGTGCGATCTGGGTGCTCACACTTGATCAGGATTCTGTATGTCCTTCCAACCTAATTGAGAGCCTCAGTCAATATAGTAACTTAGATAACATAGGTATAATTTGCCCTGTTATCCGTGATAGGAGTTTTGGAATTTTTAATCCTAAACATTCTTCAGTAATAAATGAACTGAATGTATGCATCACCTCAGCGTCGTTAACCAATGTTGAGGCATGGTATGTGGTAGGTGGGTTTGACGATACAATGTTTATAGATGGTGTTGACACAGACTTTTGTCTGACACTTCGAGAACATGGTTATCGAATTGTGCAATGTAATGGTGTAGAACTTATACATGAGATTGGCCATTCGTCAAAAATAGTAACACTCTTTGGGCGCAGACAAGTGGTGTTTAACCATTCTGCTATCCGCTATTTTTATATGTGCAGGAATATTATTTATAACAATCGTAAACACCCAGGGTACAGACCATCTCCCATGCGAGGTTTGTTGACGATTGGCTTCCGCTGGCTATTGACAATTTTGTTTGAAAAAAAAAGGATGAAGAAGACAATATTAATGGTGAAAGGAGTTATTGAAGGTTTCCGTGTTCCTATAAATTATCAACAAAATTCATGAATATACTTTCCTTTTTAGTATACGACTGCAACCTTTTAGGTTTTCGTTATTGGCAAAAAAACAAAAGAGTAAGGACTTTGTATTCTAATTCCTATAAGGGGGAGTATAGACATCCTGGCAGAGTAATTGCTATGGCTAACACTCTAGTTCATAATGGCGGCTTGGGTGACAGACTACATGGTTTTATCTCTATGTACATGTTTTGTGAGAAATATGGTTGTATATTTAAAATAAATAACTGCGACACCTTTCAACTACGCGAATATTTTGAGCCTAATGAGGTTGATTGGTATATTGATCCTGAGGAAATTGTTTACGACGTGAATGTTACAGAGCCCGTTAAGATGGCCTGTACATTTAAGAAATATCACGGTACAGCGACACAGGAAGCGTTATTCATGAACCGTTACCTAAAATGGCGTATGAGTTTAAAGCATAATAAAGAGATGCATGTTTATACTAATGAACATTGGGCATGTACACCAGAAGTGTATTCTCATTATTTCCATAAACTTTTCAAACCCAGTAAGGCCCTGCAAGATGCTATCACAAAGGAAAAAGAGCGTATAGGCGGAAAGTATATTTCCATTACATTAAGATTCCAGAATCTGTTTGGTGATTTTTATGAGGGAAAGTACCCTACTTTGCCAAAAGAGGAACAGGACAAACTTAGAGATAAAGTTTTAAATAAAATCCGTGAAATACATAGTATGCAAAAAGAGAGTACAAAAATCCTGGTGACAAGTGATTCTCGTTCTTTTCTAGATTTCTTAAAGCAGGAAAGTTATGTATACACTATCCCAGGAAAGATTGTGCACATGAGTTATTCTAACAATAAGGACTTTGACGTGCACTTAAAAAGTTTTGTTGATTTGATGATGCTTGCAGATGCAACGAAGCTATACTTACTTGTAACCAAGCCAATGTTTCACAGTGGGTTTGCTGAGAGTGCATCGTTTATAAATAACAGACCATATGAGGTCATTAAATTTTAAAATATGGCAACACCACTATTTACCATTATAACACCTTGTTATAACGCCGAGAGATATCTGCATGATACCGTAGATAGTATCCTAAAACAAAAGGTTACTAACTGGGAGCTATTGCTTATAGATGATGGATCGGTTGACAATACTCCCGCGATATGCGATGATTATGCATCTAAAGACCACCGCATACGCTCTATTCATCAAAAGAATGGAGGAGTTGGCAGAGCAAGAAATCATGGACTTGATGAAGCGCGCGGAGAATGGGTATTATTCATCGATGCAGATGATTGGTTTACAGACGATGCGTTTGAGATTTATAGAGAAGCAATTGCTAACTCTTTTGCAGACAGGCTGATTTTTAATCGCTACAATTATAAGGAAGGAAAGATTTCTGCACCGGTACAATTATCTCCGCAAAGATTAGTGAGAAAAGGTGAGGAGAAAAAGTACTTTCTTATAGATATGCTGTTTCCGTACTATGACAGGATGAAAAATGGTGTGGTAACAGGTGGAATAAGAGGTGTTAACTGTAGCTTATATCGTAAATCACTAATAGATAAATATCATATACGCTTTGAAGAAGATGTCAAGATTGCAGAGGATGCAATGTTTAATTATGATGTAATGTGCCATGCCCATGAAGTGGAAATGCAAAATAAAATGGTTGGCTATTACCGCATTAATGAGACATCTGTCATGCATAGATTTACACCTGATATTGATGATATAAATAATAAAACAATACAAGGTTTTAATAAAAGGCTTTCCTTTTTATTAGAATCTGACTATGAGTTCCGTATCGCTTGGACAGGGCTTGTAGCAGAGTGCGTATTTAGGGCATTGAAATTGAAATATCTTAATTCCAGTAATGATAATCCCAGAAACTTACGAGAACAAGAATTTAAGAGATGGTATTATCAGGAACTTGTTCAGAAAGGACTTGATGCCGACTTGATTAAATGGCTGCCAACTGGTAAAAGACAGATGATGAATTATCTTGCCAAAGAAAATGTGGGGGGCTTTTTTGATAGCTTATATCTCAATGATATATCTGAGAGTAAGGAAGAAGATTTAGCAAAGGTTGCAATTGTTGTACCGATATATAAGGTCCCAGAAAAGCTACTACGTCAGTGTATAGAAAGCTGTATTAACCAAACTCTCAAAGAGATTGAGATAATACTTGTTGATGATGGCTCACCTGATAATTGCGGTAAGATTTGTGACGAATTCGCTACAATAGATAATCGTATTAAAGTCATTCATAAAACCAACGGAGGATTAGCAGCCGCAAGAAATACTGGTCAAGATGCTGTCACAGCAGAATCGATGATGTTTCTTGATGGTGATGATTATTTGGAAGCTGAATGTTGCGCACATTGTTACAAAATTTTAAAAGAAAAGAACGTAGAGTTAGTAATGTTTGACCAAAAGATGGAATATGATAATTCTACAAAAATATGTTACTCGATGAAAGATAATCCACAAGGATTGTTGTTAAATCAATATGAAGATGAAAATGGTCTCTATTTTTGTGACAAAGAGTGCAAGAAGCTACAAGTGCGGGTCCTGAATTTTAATGGCAGAATTGCTATGGCTTTTCAGAAATTGATACTTACAGATTTCATAAGGAAAAACAACATTCGACATGTAGACGAATTACGTCAAGGCATGGAGGGATTTGTTTTTAATATCCAACTTTATAACTATGTAAACAGAGTTTATTATTTACCAGAGCCATATTACCATTATATTTATAATACTCAATCCATAACGCATAAGCCATCGGAAATGAATTATAATTTATGCGTTAAATGTTTAGAGTGGATTAATGATTATATTGATAAATGCGAGAATAAGGATAGGCTAAAAAGAGAACTTTTATATAGAGCCCTTTTTTTGATTGTGAATGCAGCCATTTCTTGCTTTTTTAGCCCTCTATTGGATATAAAATTTAGATCACGTAAAGAAAAACTAAAGGAATATTTGGCACGACCTTTATTGAATCTCGCAATGTCTAATGGGAATCGTGAACGACTTGATTCACAACGAAAAATAGTGTTGTGGTTAATAGACCATCATGTTTGGAGTTTACTTTATTTCCTTGGATGTATGAGGAAAAGGCAATTAGATAAGAGATAATGGAGTTAGCACTTTAGTTTTCAAATAGTGGCTAAATAGCGGTTATATTTCATATGGGTGTCTTGTTTTTGAGGCGTATGTTAATAAGCCTAAGTGTATAAAAATAGGACAAATTCATATTGCTTATTTTGGTATTTGTTGGGAAGAACTATGAATATGTTAATGTGAATAAGAAAGAGAAAATCAACTTATAATGAAAAAGGTAATTACATATGGAACATACGACCTCCTTCATCAAGGTCATATAAACCTATTGAAGCGGGCAAAAGCATTAGGTGATTTCCTAATTGTAGGAAAAGGGACACTTTTAATTAAACATGCTGAGAAACTTGGAATCGCAAGTAAAGTAAAGATTTTAGGTGCGCGCCTTCATGATGAAATATTCAGATGGTTGGATGACATCGACATCAATTTTCAATCTAGTTTTCAAAAGAGGTTGTGCTGTACAATTGCAAAAGCAATATGAAGACCGTGCCCTGTGATTGCGAGTGACATTGGCGGCAATTATGAACTAATTAGTAGAGACTACATCTTTCCCTGTGGCGATTTTAAGGCTTTGGCGTCATTAATTTAGAAGATGATACCTAACTGTGCGGAAGCAGCGAAATTTAATTTTGAGCACTCCAAACACTTTGATGCGGAAAGATTAGAAAATTTACGCAATCAATTCTTGACTGATTTTATAAAATTAAAATGCTAGCAGTAATTACATACAGAATATATAACCTTCTAGACTAAAGGCTCATCAAATTCTAATATAATACAAAGGATGTTTGTTACTATCAGATTATAGTTGTCATCAATGATAGTGCCGATCGTAAGAGAAAAGATGAATGTATTCAACAATGCGTTTTCGCATTTATGGCTTAAACAAAGAGTTAGTGCAGTAGCTACAGATTAAAGGTGCTTTTTTGAAAGAGTTTCACAAATTGTCGTTTTAAATATTTATAATTAAAAGTATGATTACACCAAAACAAATTGAGAGAGTGACTATGACGCCAGAAAAGAAAGCTATGGCTCATAATGACTATTTTGCGTTTTATATTGGTCGCCCAATTTCTTATGTCTTAACAATTCCATTTTTATATACGAGACTCACTCCTAATCAAGTGACAGTTATGTCTATAATACCGCTTATCGTGGGTTTCATTTTAATGTATGTTGGGACTTCAACCAGAACATTCTTGTGTGGATGGTTTTGCTTCTTTCTTTGGAATCTGCTTGATGGTGTTGATGGTAATATTGCGCGTTTTCGAAAACAATTCTCAAGAATGGGAAGTGTATGGGATGCTATGGTTGGCTATATTGCAATGGTGCTGTCTCCATTTGCATGGGGGATTGCAGCTGCTCATGTTGAGGATGGGATAATAAGCAACTTATTTCCACTTAATCCTGATATATACATAATTTTAGGCGCACTCTCTGGAATATATGTGATATTCCCTCGTTTTATAATGCATAAAACAATGACAACATTAGGATTGGAAGAAAATGTGCCAAGCGTTAAGGACAAGGATCATTATAGCCCACTGAAAATTATCGGATTAAACTTAATATCCGTAACAGGATTTATGCAAGTTATTATGTTGATTAGCATATTTCTTAATGCATTTGATTTTTTTACAATACTATATTTTTTTCTCAATGGTGGTGTTATGATTGCATCCCTTGTTTCTATTTTTAAAGAAAGGTAATATTATGACAGTTGCAGTAATTATTGCTGGTGGTTCCGGCCATCGGATGGGGCAGGATATACCCAAACAGTTTATTAATGTGTATGATAAACCTGTTATTATTTATACATTGGAAGGGTTTCAACGTCATCCCCAAATAGATGTCATTGAGGTTGTGTGTATAGATGGATGGCATGAGGTACTATGGGCTTATGCGCATCAATTTAATATTACCAAACTTAAATGGGTGGTTAGTGGAGGTAGTACTGGTCAGGAGAGTATCCGTAATGGGGTGTATAACTTAGAGGGGAAAGTAAATGATAATGATATTATTATAATCCATGATGGCATTCGCCCTCTTGTGGATGAATCAGTTTTGACAGATGTTATATTGAAAGCTCAAAAATTTGGCAATGCGGTTACGTCACTGCCATATAATGAGCAGATATTTGTTATTAACCCTGATGATGAAACAACTACCAAACAATATATTAAGAGGGAAACATTGCGAAGAGTCTCTACTCCTCAAGCATACAAGTTTAAAAATCTTGACGAGGCATATCATGAGGCATTTGAAAAGGAGATTGGTATCTATGGGTCTGCCTATACTAATACCATGATGGTGGAACTGGGCGAGACGCTTCACTTTGCTGCAGGATCAGATAAGAACATTAAACTCACAACCAAGGACGATTTGGAGATGTTTAAAGGATATCTAAAGAAGGACAAGAACGATTGGTTAAAATAAGTTTTGATATGATACTAAATAAGAAACACCCACTATACGAAGAGGACTTAAATTATATTCTCTCCACCAAAGGTTTAGAAAACATAAAAAACAAATCTTTCCTTATAACTGGATCAACAGGCATGATTGGATTATGTCTGATTGATGCGCTTATGTTGTATAATGATAAAGGAGCAAATATTACTATATATGCAATTGGTAGAAATAAAGAGAAGGCTAGGGAAAGATTAGGTGAATATTATGGTAATCCATTGTTTCATTTCATAGAACAAGATGTACGCAATCCATTGCCTTCATCTATCATAGTTGATTATATTATACCTTTTGCGTCTAATACACATCCTTTGGCATATTCAAAATACCCTATTGAAACTATCGAAATCAATGTGAAAGGTACTGAATATGCCTTACGGAAAGCAATAGAATGCAAAGCAACACTACTTTATCCATCTACTGTGGAAGTATATGGTGATGCCAGGGGGGAAGATGTGTTTACGGAGGACTATACAGGACAACTTAATTTGTCCAATTCACGAGCTTGTTATACAGAATCAAAGCGTGTTAGCGAGGCCTTGTGCCAATCATATATAGCACAGAAAGGCGCAAATGTCAAAATTGCCAGATTGAGTAGGGTGTTTGGACCGACTATGTTGATGAGCGACACAAAAGCATCTTCACAATTTATACAAAAGGCATTGGAAGGAAAAGATATAATACTTAAGAGCGAAGGTAATCAGTTCTTCTCATACACATATGTATCCGATGTAGTATCTGCTCTTTTGTTCATGTTAGTATATTGTGAAATAGGAGTATCATATAATATAGCAAATGACAAATGTAATTCACGTCTGAAAGACTTTGCATTGACTTGTGCAAAGGTTGCAAATAAAAAAGTTTGCTATGATTTGCCTACAGAGACAGAAAGAAAAGGATATTCTGTTGCTAGTAAAGCAATAATGTCTACAGATAAGTTGAAAGAATTAGGGTGGTTAGGTAAGTATTCTTTTGAAGAAGCTGTTAAAAGAACGGTATTAATTCTCAAGGAATGAATTTTTGTTTATGAGTTTAAATTAGATATTCAATGGAGATGCAGAGTTCTTGCCCAATGCAACTGACTGGATTTCGTCCGATGTAGGCAGCAGAATTATTGTATAACTCAGATTTTATAATATGAACATCTTAGAATGATGATGAAGCGGCAAAGCAGATAATGCTAGCGGCCAACTATGGTGGAAGGGCTATTAATATCACCCAAACCACTGCTGGCCACGCATTTAGTTATAAGATAACCTCTATATACAAGTTGCCTCATGGCCATGCGGTAGCTGTGTGCTTGCCTGAGATATGGGAGTATATGTTGGGGAATATAGATAAGTGCATTGATGTTCGAGGTCAAGAGTATTTGGCAGACATCTTTAATCAGATTGCTTTCGCGATGGGATGTGACAGCCCTCTAAAAGCTATTGGAGTGTTCCGTGAGATGATGGTGGAGATGGAGTTGAAGAATCCTGTGGCAGTGAATAGGGAAGAAGATCTGGAAGCATTATCTACTTCTGTGAATCCGGTGAGGTTAAAGAATAATCCAATTGGTTTAGATGTTAAAACAATTCATTCTATTTATGAAAAAATGTAGGATGAGTAAATATGTGAAATATTAAGGGGCTTTTATATGAAAATACTTCATGTTGGGCAGATGATAGGAGGACTAGATATTTACATCCGTAATACAATCTGTTACGCAGATAAAGATTTTGAATATGTTATAGTACATGGTAAAGGTGATAAGAACAAGCCTGTTATAAAGAATGGAGGCACCATTAAGGAATACAACATAGACCTTTACAGAGCTTTAAATCCAGTTAAGGACCTCCTTTCTATATGGCAGACAATAAGAATTATTAAAAAAGAGAACCCTGATGTTATTCATTGTCACAGTGCCAAGGGCGGTGTGGTAGGAAGAATTGCTGGATTTATTACAGGGACAAAGACTCTTTATACACCACATGCTTTTTCTTTCCTGTCGAGTGAATCATCAGTTAAACGAAAAATATATTTGACATTGGAGAGGATGGTCAAGTTCGACTCTTATCTGTTGGCGTGTTCGGAAAGTGAAAGGGAAATGGGTATTGACATGGTCGGCTATAGTGATGATCACGCTCTGGTTTGGAACAATAGCGTGCCAGACGCAGCAAAGGAGGTGGAGTAATGGAGAAGAAATATATTTGCTATATAGGTAGGCCTTCGTACCAGAAGAATTCTTTTTTCTTGTTGGATGTGGTTAAACAAGTGGTAGAGCGTTGCCCACACGTGAGGTTCCTGTTGCTTGGAGTAGGTTTTTATTCACCAGATTTGGAGAGAATGAAAGAAATTATCTCTGAATATCATATCGAGGATAAGATTGAGTTGCATCCATGGCTGGGACATACAGAGACGTTGGAGTATGTAAAAAAATCATTGATATACCTGACAGTTGCTAGATATGAGGGGCTTCCACTGTCGGTATTAGAAGCAATGGCATTAGGGAAGGCCATTGTGGCATCGGATGTGGTTGGCAATAGGGACTGTGTGAAGAACGGTTATAATGGATACTTGCTTCCATTGGAGGCAAATGTCTTCGCTGAGAAACTTTGTGGGCTGATAGATAATGATAAAGAACGCGAGAGAATGGGCAGGAACTCACGTGATTTATTTGAGAAAGAATTCCATATAGAAAACAGGATTATTCTGTTGGAAGACATTTATAATAAGGTGGCTGGATGAACTGGACTTTACTTTGGGGAAATACGAAAAGTTCTTTAAATTTATCCAATACACATTAGATTCGAATGGGCAGGATATTCCAGATGATAATAGAATGGACTGGCAAAATCTGTATCGCTTTGCCCATCAACAATCTATTCTTGGTGTCGTGTATGCAGGAGTCAAACGTCTTGGAGAGCAGGGGGGTAAACCTCCCTTTGACATTCTAATGGAATTGGTGACCATAGCAGAACAAATAAAGGGCCAGAATAGACTTCTGAATAAGCGATGCATAGAGGTTGTTAAGGAATATCGGGATGCAGGATTTCTATGCTGCGTACTGAAAGGATAGGGGAACTCTGCAATGTATGATATAAGATGTAAGAAGGAAGATGGAAGAGTGTGTCACACAGAAAACACAGAAAATCTAGCACTGCTTAGGACTCCAGGAGATATTGATCTTTGGGTTAAGCCCAAAGATAGGAGATGCAAGAAGAAAGAAACAAGAAGTGTTGTTAAGTATGTCAAGGAACATCACAATGAAAATGTAGAATTGAGGTACTATCATATAGGGTATGTGGATAGGGGCATTGAGGTGGAGGCTCACTTTATGCCAAACATCATGAATAATCCTGTTTGTCAGCATCGATTACAGAAATGGTATAATAAGATGGCTGATGGAGGATGGATGAAGAAAGAGGTGGAGCTGCCGGTCGTCCTGATATGGCATACTTTGGTTTTACCAACAAACTGCTGAAGGGCGAGACCATTCAGATATTCAACTACGGCAACTGCCGTCGTGACTTCACCTACGTCGATGACATTGTAGAGGGTGTGTATCGTGTGATGCAAGGTGCACCAGAGCGTAAGAAGGGTGAAGATGGCTTGCCTATCCCACCCTACGCCGTCTATAACATCGGTGGCGGTCAGCCTGAGAACCTGTTGGACTTCGTGAATATCCTGCAAGATGAACTGGTTCGTGCCGGTGTCCTTCCCGCAGACTTCGACTTCGAGGCTCACAAGAAACTCGTTCCCATGCAGCCCGGTGATGTGCCAACGACCTATGCCGATGCCACAGCCCTTGAACGTGACTTCGGGTTTACACCGAAGATACCGCTGCGAGAGGGATTGAGGAAGTTTGCGGAGTGGTATAAGGAGTTCTATGGCCACAAATGATGGTAATCGAACGAATTTAGCAAGTAGCAAGATACAGACAAGTCGGTCATTGAGCTATTGGTTTGAGAGCA
>Ga0326513_10001343_pt1 | contig 19567 bp, 15 predicted proteins | sample 2_2465_0518_D_FD_203654 | JGI IMG/M metagenome (GOLD analysis project Ga0326513, IMG submission 203654) | Bovine rumen microbial communities from UC Davis, California, United States - 2_2465_0518 | ecosystem: Host-associated > Mammals > Digestive system > Stomach > Rumen | place: USA... | reverse complement strand
AAGGCAGCGCATGCCATGAATGTTTTAAGATTTTTCATTAGTAGACTATGTTTTTTAGTTAGTAAAGAAACTACCATATATCGCGTAGCGCGAAATCTTCGCCAAAGGTACAAATTTTAATTTGAATTAGTTTCCTCATGCCTGAAGTGTATGTTGCTTTTATCTTTTTTTAACGTTTAGTTTGCTCTTTTGCTATGTGTTCATGTCAATGAAATCAACTTGATTATATGCTGATATGTGGCGATTTGGGTATCAAAACTGCTGCGTTTGGCCTCGTTTATGGCAGTTTGATAGGTAATCTTAACGCCCTTTCAGATGACTGAATTCGTATCTTTTTGCGCTCCTTAAGGAAAAATTTTTTTTCTCCGAGGGGGAACAAATTTTTGCCCTAATTGTGACAATTGTGACAATTGGACAATTAATTTTTTACACCCGGCTCGAACGCTTCTCCGGATGAAAACCTCGCTCCGCACCTCACAATTTACTGTAAAAAACAACTACATATATACATTATTATATATCATAAGTGTTATATGTTAATATACTTTTATAATAAAATTGAAAAAAAATACTAAAAATAACTATATAAATATATTATATATTTTTATTATATTATTGATTATCAGTAGTTTGGCATTTTTAGTAGTCTCAAAACAGCATAAAAATCGACTGTCATTTGTCCCAATTGTCACAAACGAGAAAATAAAATATATTTGTGTATTCGAAAAAAAAGTGTTAATTTTGCAGCCTGTTACAAAAAATAGGATTGAATTAACTATGGATACCAATAATACCCAATCAAACGGCTTGGCAAGTATCAGAAATATTGCTATCATTGCCCATGTAGATCATGGCAAGACGACTCTTGTTGACAAGATGATGCTTGCTGGTAAATTGTTCCGTGACGGACAGAATAACTCCGACCAGGTGTTGGACGCCAACGACCTTGAGCGCGAACGTGGAATAACGATTCTGTCCAAAAATGTGTCTATCAACTGGAAGGGCACAAAGATTAACATCATTGATACCCCGGGGCACTCTGATTTCGGCGGTGAGGTAGAGCGTGTGCTGAATATGGCAGACGGCTGCATACTGCTTGTTGATGCCTTTGAGGGTCCTATGCCACAGACTCGTTTTGTGCTGCAGAAGGCTCTGGAGATAGGGCTGAAGCCTATCGTGGTAGTGAATAAGGTGGATAAGCCAAACTGCCGCCCTGAGGAGGTGTATGAAATGGTATTCGACCTGATGTTTGCCCTCAATGCTACAGAAGACCAGCTTGACTTCCCTGTAGTATATGGTTCTGCCAAGCAGGGATGGATGTCTGAGGACTATAAGAAGCCTACTGACAACATCGAATATCTGCTCGACAAGATTGTTGAGGTTATCCCTGCACCAGAAAAACTCGAGGGAACTCCGCAGATGCTGATAACATCGCTGGATTATTCTACATATACAGGCCGTATTGCAGTGGGTCGTGTACACAGAGGTACCCTGAAGGCTGGCATGCAGATAACAATATCTCACCGAGACGGCAGTATGGAGAAGACAAAGATTAAGGAATTGCATACCTTTGACGGCATGGGACATCATGCTACGGAGGAGGTGTCTTCGGGCGATATCTGTGCCGTTATAGGATTGTCACACTTTGAAATAGGTGATACCTTGTGCGACATAGAAAACCCTGAGGCTTTGCCTACTATCTCTGTTGATGAGCCTACGATGTCGATGCTGTTCACCATCAATGATTCACCTTTCTTCGGCAAGGAGGGTAAGCTGGTTACGTCAAGACACATCAATGACCGTCTGCAAAAGGAGATAGAGAAAAACCTGGCTCTTCGTGTAGAACCGTTTGGCGACAGCACTGATAAGTGGATTGTCAGCGGACGTGGTGTGTTGCACCTCTCTGTGCTCATCGAGACAATGCGTCGTGAAGGGTATGAACTGCAGGTGGGACAGCCACAGGTAATATATAAGGAGATTGACGGCGTGCGCTGCGAACCTGTTGAGGAATTGAATATCAATGTGCCAGAGGAGTTTGCAAGCAAGATGATTGATATGGTGACCCGCAGAAAAGGCGAGATGACCTCAATGGAAACCCAGGGTGACAGAGTGAATATTGATTTCGATATCCCTTCCCGTGGTACGATAGGTTTGAGAACCAATATCCTTACAGCATCACAGGGTGAGGCAATTATGTCACACCGTTTCAAGGAGTATCAGCCATACAAGGGTGATATAGAGAGACGCCAGAACGGTTCGCTGATTGCAATGGAAACAGGCAATGCGTATGCATATTCTATAGATAAATTGCAGGACAGAGGAAAATTCTTCATCGACCCGGGTGAGGACGTCTATGGCGGACAGGTAGTAGGAGAGCATGTTCACGAGATAGACCTTGTCATAAATGTAACAAAGGCAAAGCAGCTTACTAATGTGCGTGCTTCCGGCTCTGACGACAAGGCCCGTATCATTCCTAAGACAGTGATGTCGCTGGAGGAGTGTCTGGAATACATCAAGGAGGATGAACTCGTGGAATGTACTCCAAAAAGCATCCGCATGAGAAAGGCTATCCTCGACCACCTGGAGAGAAAGAGAGCAAACAGGGAGGCATAGTTTAGAGTTTAAAGTTTAGAGTTTAAAGTTTAGAGTTTAAAGTTTAAAGAGGGCTTGGAGATTACTTCTTTACAGAACGAACGCATAAAGCACCTCTTGCTGTTGCAGCAGAAATCTGCTGTCAGGCGGCAGGAGGGACTCTTTGTGGTTGAAGGACAAAGAGAACTGCTCCATTGCATCAATGCAGGCTATGAGGTGCAGACTATCTTTGCCGACTGCGAGATGTGTGGTGATGAATTGAAGAATATCCCTACTGCTGGCATAGAGGTTGTAGAAGTGTCTTCGAGGGTGTATGAAAAGATAGCCTATCGTGGTTCGACAGAAGGAATGGTGGCCGTTGTGAAAACACGACAGCATACATTGCAAGACCTTGAAAAGAGGATGGGGGAGAGTCCACTGTATATAATACTGGAGTCTGTTGAAAAACCAGGAAATATGGGGGCTATACTGCGCTCTGCAGATGCTGCAGGTGTTGATGGCGTGATAATCTGTGACCCATTGACGGATTTGTATAATCCTAATCTGGTAAGGGCTTCTATAGGAGCAGCGTTTACCGTGCCTACGGTAGCATGCACAAGCGAGGAGTGTATTGCCTGGCTGAAAGAAAAAGGCATTCAGATTCTTACCGCCCAGTTGCAGGATTCGTCGCTATATTATGATACAGACATGAAGCGTCCGACAGCTATTGTGATGGGAACAGAGGCAACAGGTCTCACAACCCAATGGCGCGAAGCTGCAGACAAGCATATCCGCATTCCGATGTGTGGAAAACTCGATAGCCTAAACGTTTCTGTTTCTTCCGCAATTTTGATGTTTGAAGCCGTCAGACAAAGGCAGGAAAATAAGAAATAGGTAGCAAAATTGTTAAAAAAGCATAAAAGTTGCATCCTCCTCGCATATACGCACGTTGTATGTGAGGATTTTTTTATACCTTTGCAACCCGAAACTGCGTCGACCTAGACTACCGGCGCTTGGTTTCATGGTTCGAGAGAGCCGTTGGGGTACACTTAGAGCCCCACCCATTGGAGAAGGTGTTAATAGTACGGCGTTTGGCCGCGCCTACGGTTAGTGAATCCGACTCCGAAGAATGTATATTAATAAAGTAATTTTAAAAGAAACTTAAGAATGAACACTTTAAGTTACAAGACAATTTCCATCAACAAGGAAACAGCGAAGAAGGAGTGGGTCGTTGTTGATGCTACTGATCAGGTAGTTGGACGTTTCGCTTCGAAAGTGGCAAAGCTGCTTCGTGGTAAGTACAAGCCAACCTTTACTCCGCATGTTGATTGTGGTGACAATGTTATTATAATTAACGCAGAAAAGGTAGTCTTCACAGGTAAGAAAGAAACCGATAAGGTTTACACACGTTACACTGGTTACCCAGGTGGTCAGCGTTTCAATACTCCTGCTGAACTGCGTAAGAAGAATGGTGGCGTTGAGAAAATGCTCCGTCACGCTGTAAAGGGTATGCTTCCAAAAGGCATACTGGGACGTTCTCTGATGAATAACCTCTACATATACGAGGGCGCTGAGCACAAGCAAGAGGCTCAGAAGCCTAAGGCAATCGATATCAATCAGTATAAATAAACACAAAGTAAGATACAATGGAAGTAATAAACGCAATCGGTCGCCGCAAGAGTGCTATTGCACGTGTATATATGTCAGAGGGCACCGGTAAGATAACTATCAATAAGGTAGATATAACAGAATATTTCCCATCTGCTATCCTGCAGTACGTTGTAAAGCAGCCATTGGAGCTGCTCGAGGCAACAGGAAAGTACGATATCAAGGCTAATCTTGATGGCGGTGGCTTTACTGGTCAGTCTCAGGCTCTCAGACTCGCTATTGCTCGCGCACTGGTAAAGGTTGATGCTGAAGATAAGAAGAAACTGAAGGATCATGGCTTCCTGACACGTGATGCACGTGAGGTAGAACGTAAGAAGCCAGGTCGTCCAAAGGCACGTCGCCGCTTCCAGTTCTCTAAGCGTTAATAGCAGACTTAGTTTAGCATCTAAACACCCGGGACTCTACACACGCTCTTATTATATAATAATGTGTAGGCTACCCAGTGTGTTGGTTGCTTAAAATAGCAATTAAAAAAGAAAGTAAACAAATTTAAAAAGAACATTATGTCAAGAACAAATTTTGAACAGTTACTTCAGGCAGGTTGTCATTTCGGACACCTCAAGCGTAAATGGAATCCAGCAATGGCTCCATACATCTTCATGGAACGCAATGGCATCCATATCATTGACCTTAACAAGACAGTCGTTAAGATTGATGAGGCTGCAGAAGCACTGAAGAATATAGCTAAGCAGGGTAAGAAGATTCTCTTTGTTGCTACAAAGAAGCAGGCTAAGGACGTTGTTGCTGAGAAGGCACAGAGCGTACAGATGCCATACGTTAACGAGCGTTGGGCTGGTGGTATGCTTACAAACTTCCAGACAATCCGTAAGGCTATCAAGAAGATGGCAACCATCGACAAGATGACTTCTGACGGCACTTTCGCTAATCTTTCAAAGCGTGAGTTGCTCCAGATTTCTCGTCAGCGTGCTAAGTTGGAGAAGAACCTCGGTTCTATCGTTGACCTGACACGTCTGCCATCAGCACTTTTCATCGTTGATATCGAGAAGGAACACATCGCTGTTAAGGAGGCTCATCGTCTTAATATCCCTGTATTTGCAATCACTGATACCAACACAAATCCTAACGACGTTGACTATGCTATCCCAGCAAACGACGATGCAAAGGATTCAGTAGAGGTAATCCTCAATGCTATGTGTGACGCTATCAACGAGGGTCTCGCAGAGCGTAAGGCTGAGAAGGCTGACGAAAAGGCTGCTGCTGAGCAGGAGGATAAGCCACGCATCAAGAAGGTAGAGAAGGTTGCTGAGGCTGCTGCTCCAGAAGATGATGAGGAACCAGCGGAGAAGTCAGAGAAGAAGGCTACAAGAAAGTCTGCAAAGAAGGCTGCTGAAGAGGCAGAAGAGGCTGAGGTAGCTGAAGAAAAGGCAGAGGATGCTGAGTAATCTGGTTTCTACATTTAATTTATTTCACTTAAAAAATTAGTTATTACAATGGCTATAACAATGGAAAGCATCAAGACTCTGCGTGCTATGACAGGCGCTGGTCTTGCTGACGTGAAGAAGGCTCTGACAGAGGCTGACGGCGATATGGATCGTGCTAAGGAGATCCTCCGTGAGCGTGGTCAGGCAATCGCTGCGAAGCGTAGTGATCGTGAGACATCAAATGGTTGTGTACTCGTTAAGAGCGCTAACGGATTCAGTGCTATTATCGCCCTGAAGTGTGAAACCGATTTCGTTGCTAACGGTGCTGACTACATAAAATTGACACAGGAAATCCTTGACGCTGCTGTTGCTGCAAAGGCTAAGAGCATTGATGAGGTTAACAACCTGATACTTGCTAACGGCCAGACCGTTGCTGCAGCTGTTACAGAGAGATCTGGTGTGACAGGTGAGAAGATGGAACTGGACGGATACCTCTACCTTGAGGGTGAGAATGTATCTTGCTATAACCACATGAACAAGAATTCTCTCTGCACAATGGTACAGACCAACAAGCCAGCAGAGGAGCAGGCACACGCTGTTGCTATGCAGGTAGCAGCTATGAAGCCAGTTGCTCTCAGCGAGGCTGACGTTGATCCAAAAATCATTGAGGAGGAGAAGACTGTTGCTCGTGAGAAGACAAAGCAGGAGCAGGTACAGAAGGCTGTTGACAACGCTCTGAAGAAGGCTGGTATCAACCCAGCACACGTTGACTCTGAGGATCACATGGAGTCTAACATGGCTAAGGGATGGATTACAGCAGAGGACGTTGCTAAGGCAAAGGAAATCATTGCTACCGTTTCTGCTGAGAAGGCTGCAAGCATTCCTGCACAGATGCTTGAGGGTATCGTTAACGGACGTATCAACAAGTTCTACAAGGAGGCTTGTCTGCTCAATCAGGAGTTCATCCAGGATTCTAAGATGACTGTAACAGATTATCTGAAGTCTGCTGACAAGGATCTGACTGTTACTGCATTCAAGAGATTCTCTCTGCAGGCAGATTAAGAAAAAGATTATTACGATAATAGATGCGTCAGTGCCTTGGGGCGCTGGCGCATTTTTCTTTATAGGGAGTTAAAGTGGGAGTGAAATAAAAACTTAATAAAATTAAAATGAAAATATTCGCTGTGGGCATGAACTATGCTCAGCACAATAAAGAGATAAAAACTGCGTTATTACAAAAGGGAGTTGGCTCTTCTGATAATGACACGGAACGTAATCCTGTCATCTTCACGAAAGCCGATTCTTCGTTGCTGAAAGACGGAAAACCGTTCTTCGTGCCTGATTTCATGGGGCGCATAGACTATGAAACAGAGGTCGTAGTACGCATCTGTCGCTTAGGAAAAAGCATTCCGGAGCAGTTTGCGCATCGCTACTATGATGCTTTTACTGTCGGAATAGATTTCACGGCTCGTGATATGCAGAAAGCGCTGAGAGAGGAGGGACAGCCTTGGGAGATAGCGAAAGGCTTTGACGGAGCAGCAGTGATAGGAGAGTGGATTTCCAAGGAGAGTGTGCTGAACGAACAACAGATGAAGGGAAAGGAACGTCCGGCTGTGGATTTCTCAATGCTGATGAACGGAGAACTGAAACAGAAAGGAAATACAGTTGAGATGCTTTGTTCCATAGACCGTCTGATAAGCTACATATCGCAATACTTTACTCTCAAGACGGGAGATATGATATATACCGGAACCCCAGTGGGAGTGGGCCCTGTAAAGCCTGATGACCACATCGAGGGATTCTTAAACGAAAAGAAGATTTTAGATTTTTGGTGCAGATAATACATATTATATTTCTTTTGTTGCTGATGCCGGTTATGGTGTCGGCGCAAGATTTATATAAGCTGGCGAGCAAGGAGATGGACGAACCCAAGAATGAGTTCCTTCACTTGTCGGGAAACTATAAGGATTCTGTTTATACTATGCGAATCCTTTATCCTGACTATACTCCTTTGAGCCGCAAGTTTGCACGAAAATATCGTAAAAAAATACAGAGAGAGAATATTGTACTTCCTGAACGTCCGGCTGTCAATTATGAAGTTTTTACAGATAGAAAGGAGTCTGTTTTGCGTGCTTCTTTCAATCCTATTGTTGAGCGCGATGGAATATTGTATGAGGTTACCGATTACATTCCACAGTGGAGCGTTGCGTCAAGCAATTCCGGCGTTTCCCAGAATGCTGCGAGGTCAGCAACGCGTGCCTCAGCATTGACGACGACAGCGTCTTCCTATTCTTCGTCGTCTGTATTAGCCTCAGGCACATGGGCAAAGATTCGTGTCAGCGAGACTGGCATATGTCGCCTGACGTCCGATGTTATCTCTCAGGCAGGATTCTCTGATATCTCTAAGGTGAAGATATATGGCTTCGGTGGCGCATTGGTGCCAGAGCAGCTGACACAGGAGTGGATTGCGGAGCACGACGATTTGCCGGAAGTGGCAGTATGTCCGAAAGACGGGCAACTATATTTCTATGCCTATGGTCCTGTATCATATACTGACAATACCACAACGACACGTACCAGAAATCCATATTCCGACTACGGATACTATTTCATTACGCAGACAGACGGCGCAAGAAAAGAGTGCTCTGAGGCAGAATTGCTCAGCAGTGCTGCTGCAAATGGTGCTGCCTATCACGCTTTGTACGAGAGTGACGGCTTCGCGTGGCATGAAATGGGCCGTGAGCTGGTGGAGGCAGAGACAATTACGGCAGGAACCTCAAAGACTGTCAACCTCTCAATTCCTGACAGCCCGGGTACTGTTACCGTTACAGCGGTTCTTACAGCAACAAGCGCGGGTTATACTGTTTCCGTGGGGGAGGCAAGCAAGAGCGGCAATATTAAGACAAGTTCCAGTGAGCATGTAACAATGTTCAGTACTGTTACGCTTACTTGTAGTGGCTCTGGTACGTTGCCAGTCACCGTAGCCTGCAACAGTGGCGGTCCGATAAGAATCGATTACGTACTGGCTACATTCAGTAATCCTAAGTCCTACGCCCTTGATGGCAGCTTACCTGCAGCAGAGTATGTGGAAAATGTGTCGAATCAGAACCACCATGCTGACGAGGCTGTGGATTATGTCATCATCATTCCGACATCAAAGAAACTGTACAATCAGGCAAAGCGTCTTGGTGACCTTCATGCCACACACGACGGCATGACATACCGCATCGTTCCTGCCAACGAATTATATAATGAATTCTCCAGCGGCACGCCTGACGTATCTGCTTATCGTCGTTACCTGAAGATGTTCTATGACAAGAGTAGCGACGGCGGTGTGAAGAATGTCCTTCTGCTTGGCGATTGTATGTGGGATAACAGGATGAAGACCATTACAGGAGACTATTCTGTTGACGATTACCTCCTTGTTTACGAGACATATAATTCCTACGACAAAACGAGAGCGGTGCCTATCGATGACTTCGTTGCCATATTGCAGGACGGTATGACAGTAAATGCTGACGGCATTGTGCAGACCAATATGCAGATGGATTGTGGAGTAGGGCGCATCCCTGTTACCGCCGATGCAGAAGCAAAGCAGGTTGTCGATAAGATAATTGATTACGTTGAGAAATCTCCGTCAGGCAGTTGGCAGAACGGCATTACCTTCATTGGCGATGATGGTGATGAGAACAGCCACATGAAGTTTATCAACGACTTGGCAGACGAGATGATAGACCGTGGCGGATATAATGTGACGAAGATTATGGCCGACGCCTACGTCATGAAGAAGACCTCCACCGGCAACAGGTATCCCGTTGTCGAGACTCTTATCAAGCAGTTGCAGAACGATGGTCAGCTCATTATGAATTATGGCGGTCACGGTTCGTGGAATCAGTTAAGCCATGAGAAGATACTGATGCTTGATGATGTGAAGAAATTCAAGGGCGAGAACTATTCGCTGTGGATTATGGCAGCCTGTGAGACAATGCCTTACGACTATACCCATAGCACTCTCGGTGAGGAATTGCTGCTGAACAAGGATGGTGGTGCTATTGCCTCTTATGGTGCAGCCCGTGCGGTATATGAGACATATAATGCGAAGATAGACAAATACATGATGGAAAATCTGTTTGCCTATGACAGCAACGGCAAGCCATTGACGCTTGGTGAGGTGCAGCGTCGTGCAAAGAATCAGTTGGTGAAATCTGGTTCCGACCTCACTGTCAACAAGCATCACTACGCCCTCCTTGGCGACCCTGCTATGTCGCTTGCCATACCAACATATAATGTAAAGGTAGATAAGATAAATGGTATTGCTGCCGGTAACCCAATACAGACGAAGGCTCTCAGCACTGTTACCGTCGAGGGACACATTGAGACGCTTGATGGTCAGATGGCACCAAACTTCAACGGCAAGCTCCACAGCACTGTGAAGGATGCCAAGCAGACCATCGTTTGCCGTGGACAGACCGATGCCGATACACGTTTTCAGTATGACGATTACGACTCCAACATCTTCATGGGTACTACGACAGTCACCGGCGGACAGTTCCGTTTCACCTTCCGTGTGCCAAAGGATATCTATGACGAGAATACCAACGGCCTGATTGTGCTCCATGCTTTAGACGAGAACAATAAGGTGTCTGCCAACGGACACGATACATCGATGTATCCTTACGGCATTGAGGCTACGGTGAATGACTCTATCGGCCCTGCCATTCATTCCTACCTGAATACTCCGTCTTTTGTCAATGGCGGCAACGTGGGGCGCACGCCGTTCTTCGTGGCTGAGATAAACGATGCTGACGGCATCAATGTCGCAGAGTCGTCGCTGGGACACTATATGGAACTCATTGTTGATGGCAGTGCCGAGATGACCTATAACCTTAGCGACAATTTCACCTTTGCTGACGACAGCTATACCTCCGGTTCTACATGGTATGTATTGCCAAACCTCTCTCTTGGCAAGCATTCGCTCACCTTCCGTGCATGGGATGTGCTTAACAACAGCAGCCAGGTATCTCTCGACTTTAACGTCGTGAAGGGCTTCGAGCCTACTATTGCAGACGTCATGGTATCACCAAATCCTGCTAAGATGGGCGAGAATGTCACATTCTACGTCACCCACGACCTTCAAGGCTCTGAGGCCGAGATACACATCGACATCATCGACATGACAGGCCGCATCGTAGGCCAGCTGGAGTGGAGCGACACCTTCTCTGCCACCAAACCGACAACGTCCTACAAGTGGACGGCATCGGGCATTACGCAAGGCATGTATCTCTATCGCGTAAAACTCTCTTGCGACAAGTCAAAATATGTTTCAAAGACAAAGAAACTCCTGATAGGATATTAAATGACGAACAACAACATAAAATTTCAATAAATGACAAACAAAATCAAAATCCTCTTTCTGTTGTCAGCCCTTATGCTGACGATGGCAGCCAATGCCCAGGACAAGCAAACTCTCTTCAATCCCGTGCATACGGCTATGGTGAGTCAGAATATAGCTCCTGATGCCCGTGGCGGCGGTATGGGTGATGTGGGTGTCGCTACCGATGCCGACGTGTCGTCACAATACTGGAACCCTGCAAAGTATCCGTTTGCTATTTCCAGGGCTGGCGTGCAGCTCAACTATACCCCATGGTTGCGCAAGCTCGTCAACGACATGAACATCGCATACCTGTCGGGTTACTACAGAATCGGTGACTACAGCGCTGTTTCGGCCTCTATTCACTATTTCTCTCTTGGTGAGGTATATACTTCGTCAGGCGGCACCAGCGACAACTACGACATGACCATCAAGCCTTACGAGATGAGTATCGATGCCGGCTACTCTATGATGCTGTCAGAGAAATTCTCTCTCGGTGCTGCCGTAAGGTATATGTTCTCCGACATGTCCTACAGCTCTACTGAGGAGAAGAAAACGGCCGGTGCCTTTGCTGCCGACATCGCGGGATACTATCAGAACTACATCAACATCGGCAAGCGTGAGTGTCAGCTCGGTCTCGGTTTCAATATCAGCAACATCGGTTCAAAGATGAATCTCACCGGTACCGACCGCTCTGAGTTCATTCCTACGAACCTGCGTCTGGGTGCATCCCTCAAGGTGCCTATCGACGAATATAATGCCATCACCATTGCCACCGACCTCAACAAGCTCCTCGTGCCTACCTATCCTACGACGGAACAGTATAACAAGGCCGTTGCCGAGGGCAAGACGACTGCCGTGAATCTTGACCAGTATGCCGACGAGGTATATTACAACGTCGGTTCTATTGCTGGTATCTTCAAGAGTTTCGGCGATGCCCCGGGCGGTTTCAAGGAAGAATTAAAAGAGATACAGCTCAGCGTCGGTGCGGAGTATTGCTATAACGACCGCTTCTCAGTCCGCGCAGGTTATCACGACGAGGCTGAGACAAAGGGTAACCGTAAATACTTCACCGTCGGTGCCGGTTTCAAGATGAGTGCCTTCTCGCTGGATGCCGCATACGTCATCTCAACAGCGTCAAGCAATCCTCTTGACCAGACCCTCCGCTTCTCTCTCGCCTTCGACATCGACGGCATAAAAGACCTGTTCGGAAGAAGGTAACCTCCGTGCTCGCGGCGATGCTACTGCGTGACAACAAAGGTGCCTCCGCACACCCGCTGGAGCTTCGAAGAATTAGTATATATATATATAATGGCGCAGGATGTTTTCATCTTGCGCCATTGACTTTTACCTCTTACCTCTATCTTCTTCTCCACCATTGTCGTTTCCTGCGGTCGATATGTGTTTCGAGGACGCGGGTGTCGAGGCTGATAGGGATGATGTCGTAGTCGGCACAGCAGGCGGGGATGAGACAGCTCTCTCCGGCTGATAGGGTGACGGAGTGGGGCATAGTCTCCTTGTTGCCGAGCACCTGGATGGGCTGTTCGCTGTTGCGCAGCGTTATCTGGCATTTGCCGCTGATGCACATCGAGATGATGAAGGAGTTGTATTTCTTCAGCTTGCGATGGAATCCCTTCGGCCTTCCTGACAGGATAAATGGCTGTCCGTTGGCGAGGGAGCGTTTGTCGAGGTCCATCACGCGGACGTCGAAGAACGGAGTGTCGATGACCTTTGCGGCACGTCCGATGGTGTTGCCGTAATAGGTGCGGTAGTCTTTCTCCACGCGATAGTTGATGGCATCGGCTGCCAGTTCCGTATGCAGCTGTCGTGGCTTTCCGTCAAGGCCCGGGCGGTTGTAGTCGTAGAGACGATATGTGATGTCGCTGCTCTGCTGCACCTCAGCCAGATATACACCACCGCAGATGGCATGCACGCGTCCGGCAGGGATGAAGAAGACGTCGCCGGGATGCACCTCATGGCGTGCCAGGGCATCAACGATGGTGCCGTCGGCAACGCGACGCTTATAGTCCTCGGGTGACAGCTCTTCCTTGAAACCGGCAAGGATGGACGCCCCGGGCTCGGCAGAGATGATATACCACATCTCGGTCTTGCCGAAGCACTGATGGCGCTCCATGGCGAGACGGTCGTCGGGGTGTACCTGTATGGAGAGGTCTTTCTTGGCATCGATGAATTTCACGAGCAACGGCAGCTTGCCGCCAAACTCCTCATAGACGGCATCGCCGAGGATGTCGGGGCCGAATTCGTCGATGACGCTGATGATGTCGCGTCCCTTCAGCGGACCGTTGGCAACGATGCACGGACTGCTGGGAACGGCAGACACCTCCCACGCCTCGGTGCCCCACACGAGGGTATGGATGTTTTTCTCGAAAAGAAGGGGATAGTTACACATGGTTTTGACCTGAAACCGGCTTACAGAGCTGCTTTTATCTTCGCTATCATGTCCTGATACTCTGCGTCGGAGAGATAAACCTCCTGCGGATTCATGCGGAAGAGACCAGGATAGTCAGGGCCACCGACATACTTTGGCACGAGATGAAAATGCAGGTGGCAAAGGGTGTCAGAGAATGCTCCGTAGTTTATCTTCTCAGGATTGAATACATTCTGCATGGCGCGTGTGGTCTGTGCCACGTCAGCCATGAAATTGTTGCGTTCCTCGTCAGAGAGCTCGTTGAGGTCGTTGACATGCTTGTCGTATGCCACGAGGCAACGGCCGTGGTACGTCTGCTCCTTGAACAGGAATACGCGTGAAACACGAAGATGACAGATTTCTATCATCAATGATTTTTGGGTCTCGTTATTAGTACAATAGAGACAGTCTTTTGGATCGCTGTACATTTTTTAAATGATTATTGAATATTGAAAATTATTTTTTACCTTTCTCCCGCCCTTTAAGGGAGGGCTGGGGAGGGTCCTTCACCTTTGACCTTAGACTATATTGTCGAGTGCTGATTTTATTTTCAAGAGTTCTTCTTTTATGGTTGTCAGTTTTTCTATCATTTCCTGTGTGCGGTCAACGCCGGAAGGGTTAGCCTGCAACATTTTCTTGGCGGCAGCAAGCTTGAAGCCCCTGACCTTCACAAGGTTGTATATCTTCTTTAAGTCTTCAAGGTCCTTGGCCGAATACATGCGCACCCTGCTCGAATGCACCACACGGGGCTTCAGATTGGGAAACTCTGTCTCCCAATACCTCAGGGTGGAGTCTGAAATGCCGAACATCTCAGAAACCTCCCTGACAGAGTAGTATGTCTTCAGATTCTTATCCTCGTTGAGCATAGTTAATTAATTCATAATTACCTTAGACCTTAGACCTTTGACCTTAGACCTTTGACTTTAGACCTTAGACCTTTGACCTTATTAAATGTCTTCCGCGAGTCGTTTGATGTCGTCTTCTTCGCCTACTACCCAGATGATATCGGCTGGCTGGAACATATAGAGCGGCGTGATGTTGATGAGGCTGTCTTCATCCTCTTCCAGACCGATGAACATACAGTTGTATTTGTCACGCAGGTGGCTCGTGATGAGCGACTTCCCGACAAACGGGCTGTCAGGCGAGATGCCGAACCGTTTCAGCTGCATATCCTTTCCGACGAGGTCCAACGTCTCGGGCTCCACCTCCTGCTGCACGGCAGCATTGAGCTTCGCCAACTGGTCGTCGTTACCGATGACGTTGAGTTGGTCGAGAGGGAATACTATGTCACTGCCGGAAGGAATGTTTATCTTCTTGTAGCCACGCATAATGCTGCTGACGTGTACGCCGAAGCGGCTGCCCAGATTCAGTTCCTTCAGCATCTTGCCTCCCCAAAGAGAGTTATGTGGAATATCGACGGTGGCAATGTGTATGTCACGGTCCAGCAGATGTCCCTCAAACAACGGCCGCTTTGCACCGCTGGCACGAAGGGCATACTCCTTGGAACGAAGATTCTGGATGAAGAGTCGTTCCATCTTTATAGAACTAGCCTTGAGCCACCGTGACATTATCATTAGGGTAACCAGTCCCAGTGCCACGCAAATCAGAATGGCCTTGTTGAACTCTGTCACCATGTAGCAGACATAGAATACGAATGCCATGGCGATGATGATGCGCACAAAGATGGTAAACATCAACGGTGCACGGTTGCCTCGTGATACCCACAGGGCATGGAATTCCTCACTCTTGTTCTTCTTCATCACCATAGCACGCAGGAACGGTGACATCAGCAGAAGCGTGGCAGCGCCGACGATGATGTCTGCCCACAATTCGTAATGCGGTGGAATGATGCGGCGCACAACGGGTAGCGTGAAGGTGCTCATGAAGGCAATGATGGCTATCGTCAGACATGAGTATATAAGAGTGTTGACACACATCTGACGGAGCAGTGGCCTCCAGTAACCCTCTGTATTATTGTGGCGTCCTGACGGCGCAATATCGGAGATGCGGTTGATGTAGGATATCCAGCTTTCCGGCAGACGCTTCTCGAGAATCTCGTATGCCGGCACTGCGAAGCGTATCATGTATGGGGTGAGGAATGTCGTTACGACAGACACCGTCACCACAACAGGATATACGACATCGCTCAATACGTGCAGCGACAGTCCTAAGGAAGCGATGATGAAAGCAAATTCACCTATCTGCGCCATAGAGAAACCGCATCGCATCGCTGTCTTCAGTGGTTGGCCGGAAAGCATAAAACCAAAGGTGCCAAAAATGCTCTGGCCCAAAATAATTGCAATGGTAATGACAACAATCGTCAGCCACTGGTCAACAATGATATGGGCATCCACCAACATACCGACAGATACGAAGAAAATGGCACCGAAGAGGTCTTTTACAGGCGCTACTACCTTCTCTATCTTCTTTGCCTCGACCGTCTCGGCAAGTATGCTACCCATCACGAATGCTCCGAAGGCAGAGCTGAAGCCCGCCTTGGTAGAGAGCACCGCCATAAAACAGCACATACCGAGGGCCACGATAAGCAGCACCTCGTCATTCATAAGAGGTCTCACGCGGCGCAGGAAGGTAGGGATAAGGAACAGTCCTACCACAAACCATATAATGATGACGAAACCGATGTAGAGAACCATCTGCAACATCATGCCGCCATCCGGCGACCCGCCACCGGCAAGAGCTCCCAGCACCACCATCATGACGATGGCGAGAATGTCCTCCAGTATCAGCACACTCATGACGAGGCCGGCAAACTGCTGTTGCTTCAGACCCATATCGTCGAATGCCTTATAGATAATGGTGGTGGACGACATGGCAAGCATGCCGGCAAGGAACATACCGTTCATCTGCGACCAACCGAAGAGACGCGAGACGAGAATACCTATCATCATCATCGAGAAGACAATGGTGAGGGCGGCGATAATCGGAGCCATGCCCATCTTCAGGATTTTCTTGAACGAAAAGTCCAAACCCAACGTGAAGAGAAGGAACATAACGCCGATGTTGCCCCATATCTCGATATTCTCGTGATCTACGACGGATACCGTGAGAGGGAAGTTTGGCGAAACGATGAATCCTGCCATGATATATCCAAGCACAAGCGGCTGCTTGAGTTTCTTGAATATCAACGTCACAACACCCGCTGTGACGAGAATCAGGGCAAGATCCCGTACTATGGAAGGAATGTTTTCCACTATGCCTGATAGTCTGTCAGATTTTCAACACTCAGTGACATGATGAAGTCATAGTGCTTCTCTATTTCAGCAGCAGCATAGCGGTTGTAAACCTTTGCAGACTTAGCGAAGAGCTCCGGATTCTTTGTAGCATCCCCTATGAGTAGCAGTGACATGATGATGTCGGCAGCCATTTCGTATAGATGACGCAGAACGAGATTCTTGAAGTCGTCGTCTTTCTGGTCGTTGGTATAAGCCACAGCCTCGTTGTATTTTTCAGCTGCCTTTGTCATACGCTCCTTGAGGGCAGCAAACTCTGCACCACACCAGTTAGCATCACATTCACCAGCTTCTGCGAGAGAAGTCATAGCCATGCCTGCTTCGCCCTTTTCGAGGATGTCGGCAATAATCTGTCCGTATGTGCCGTTGGTGATATAACGTCCTGCTGCAACGCATTGCAACTGTGTAGTACCTTCATATATAGAAAGGATACGGGCATCGCGATAGAGACGCTGACAAGCATATTCGAGCATAAAGCCAGAACCTCCATGTACCTGAATGCCGTCATAAGCATTCTGGTTGGCATACTCTGATGTCATACCCTTTGCAACAGGTGTAAAGGCATCAGCCAAACGTGCGAAAGTCTTGTATTCTGTACGCTCTGCTGCTTCCAGTTTACCACCTTCAGCCTTGCGGTCACGCTCAATGTCTTCCCATATTTTGTAGATATCTACGTAACGTGCCGTAGCATAGTAGAGAGCGCGGCCTGCATCAAGCTTTGCCTTCATTATTGCAAGCATGTCATAAACTGCTGGGAACTCGATGATAGCCTTGCCAAATTGCTTACGGTCCTTAGCATATGCCAGAGCCTCGTTGTATGCCATCTGTGACAGACCGGTTGACTGTCCGGCAATACCCAGACGGGCACCGTTCATAAGGGCCATGACGTATTTGATGAGTCCCAGTTTGCGGTCGCCGCAAAGCTCTGCCTTGGCATTCTTGTAAACTAGTTCGCATGTTGGAGAACCGTGTATGCCCAATTTGTTCTCAATACGACGTACATCGACACCACCGTTGCGCTTGTCGTAGATGAACATAGACAGTCCGCGACCGTCGCGTGTGCCTTCTTCTGAACGAGCCAGCACGAGGTGGATGTCTGAGTCACCGTTGGTAATGAAACGCTTACAGCCGTTCAGACGCCAGCAGTCTTCTTTCTCGTCATATGTAGCCTTCAGCATAACACTCTGCAAATCAGAACCTGCATCAGGCTCGGTAAGATCCATAGACATTGTAGCACCTTCGCAAACACGAGGGATGTACTTCTTGCGCTGCTCCTCATTACCGAATTCGTAGAGGGTAGAGATACAGTCCTGCAAAGACCATATATTCTCGAAACCGGTATCGGCAGTAGCCATCATCTCGTTGATAGGAGCATAGACGAACTGAGGGAAGTTGAGTCCACCATAGCGGCGTGGCATCAAGACACCATGCAGACCAGCCTGACGGCAAGCTTTAAGGTTGTCGTAGGTCTTGCTGGCATATACCATGCGGTTGTTCTCAACGTGAGGACCCTCAGCATCTACTGCTTCAGCATTAGGTGCTATGACATTAGCACAGATGTCACCAGCCAGACTGATGATGCGCTCGTAAGAGTCCATAGCATCCTCGAAATCCTCTGGTGCATAATCATACTTGCCGAAGTCGGCGTAATTTCTTTCTTTCAGCTCAACGATGTGCTTGAGCAATGGGTGACTGAGATGGAACTTCATCTCAGGATTATCTAAATAGAAATTCATCACTTATTATTCTGCTTGTAATACTTTATCATTTTTGGAACCACCTCTTCTACTGTGCCGTTGATGACATAGTCGGCTATGGTGTTAATAGGAGCATCAGGATCATTGTTGATGGAAATGATGATGCCTGAATCCTGCATACCAGCGATATGCTGTATCTGTCCTGAAATACCGCAGGCAATATACACCTTCGGGCGTACTGTGACACCAGTCTGGCCTATCTGACGGTCGTTGTCAATCCATCCTGCATCAACAGCAGCACGCGAAGCGCCAACTTCTGCATGGAGTTCCTTTGCCAGTTCAAAGAGCATATCAAAACCTTCCTTGCTACCAACACCATAACCACCGGAAACGATTATTGGAGAACCTTTGAGGTTATGCTTTGCCTGCTGAACGTGGCGGTCGATAACCTTTACTACATATTCTGTTTCAGGAACATATTTCGCAACGTCGTGGCGTATTACTTCACCTTTATAATTCTCGTCGAGCACCTCTTTCTTCATCACACCCTCGCGTACTGTTGCCATCTGTGGGCGATGCTCTGGGTTTACAATAGTGGCAACGATATTACCACCGAAAGCAGGACGAATCTGCATGAGTTGATTCTCATAGTGTTTGTCAATCAGTTCGCCAGCCTCGTTCTTCACCTTCATGTCAAAATCGTCAATCTCCAACTGTGTGCAGTCGGCAGTAAGACCGCTGAAGAGAGCTGACGAAACGCGAGGACCAAGGTCGCGGCCTATTACCGTAGCACCCATGAGGCATATCTGTGGTTTCTCCTCCTTGAAGAGGTTTACAACGAGAGCGGTATGAGGATTAGAGGTGTATGGGAACAGACCTTCTGCATCGAAGATATGTACTTTGTCAACACCATATTTTATTACCTGATTCTCAACACCATCAAGGCCTGAACCTGCGATGATACATTCCAACTGCACACCGAGGGTATTGGCTAGTTTACGCCCCTTGGTAAGGAGCTCGAGGGCTACATCCTTTACTTTCGTGCCCTCTATTTCACAATATACAAAAACGCTATTCATATAAGCTTTATTTTATTTTCTTTTTAATATCCCCTCCCTATATGGAGAGGGCTGGGGTGGGGCCTTAACCGATAATCTTGTCGTTTATCAGTTCTGCCATTAGGCTGTTGATATCTTCGT
>Ga0326513_10001342_pt1 | contig 19615 bp, 19 predicted proteins | sample 2_2465_0518_D_FD_203654 | JGI IMG/M metagenome (GOLD analysis project Ga0326513, IMG submission 203654) | Bovine rumen microbial communities from UC Davis, California, United States - 2_2465_0518 | ecosystem: Host-associated > Mammals > Digestive system > Stomach > Rumen | place: USA... | reverse complement strand
GTCCGTGTTGTAGTCGGCACGAAATTTGTTCCACGTATTGAAGAATCCGTTGTCCGATGATCCGAAGTCAGCTCTGAGATAGCCGACCAAGCCCGTCTGACCTGAGATTTGCTGACTGTTACGGTAGGTATACAGATATTCAGTGCCTTTGAGGGAAATTGCTTTGTAATCCATCATATTCTTCCTTTCTGCCCGTCTTGCCGATAGCGCAGCGTTTTTCTAAATGGTAAATACGCCGATTCCGCGTTCTGTCTTAATAAGATACTCATGGCAGGAGAACATCTTTGAGTATTTCGGAATCGCCTGTTCGGGAATGTCCGTGAAGTTTTCTTCGCCCAATCCGCAGATAAAAAACGTGCCGAATAGCAGATCGAGAATCCTTCTATTCTCGTCTCGCAAGGCTCGATTGAACGGCAAACCGTTTATCTTGCCTTCCTCATTGACGACAATAGCGACATCATCAAGATAGATCGGCTCAATCAGACCGCCTACTATTCTTTGAAGGTTCTCAAGCGTATGCTCAACCTCCTGTGTGTATGGCTTTTTGTGTGGTTCGATAACTAAAACTTTCATAGATGCATAACCTCCTTCATTCATCATCTAAATTATACTCTTAAAACAAGAGTATATCAATTCGCAGAATAAACAAATATACTCTTATTTTTAGTGTATAATGTACATTTGAAATAAGAGTATATTTTCAGGCAAATTTGCAGCATACTCTTGTTTTTAGTGTATATATATGATATAATGTTTTTTAAGATAGAAATCCGGGAGGACTTGATTATGGCGCTCAGATACAAGGTAGATGTCATTCAGTTGCTAAAGGACAGTGGTTATAGTACCTATGCAATCAGAAAAGAAAAGTTGATCATTGAAAATATGCTTCAAAAGCTCCGAAACAAAGAAATGGTTTCATGGACTACATTGGATACTATTTGCAGGCTGACACATTCTCAGCCAGGCGATATTTTAGAATATGTCCCTGACGATAACGAAAAATAAAAGTGGACAAATTGTCCACTCGAAAAGAAACGGCAAGGAGGAAAGCTGTGTCCTCTTTGCCGTTTCTTACGTATTTAGTATTACAAATTCTTCAAAATCTCAATAAATCTATCCATCGTATATGAACCCGGAATCTCCATATCCTTATGCTCAAACACCATATAATACTTGAATCTGGAGCCGCACATTAAGTCCCATTTCTTGCCGAGGGCGAGCTTATCCTTGCTGTCGTCGTTTTTGAGCTGTTCGCCCTTTGCTTCAACAAGAATGATGTTGCCGCTTTTGGTCTTTACGATGAAATCGGGATAGTGATTGATAAAACCGTTCAAACGGAAGCCGCGCCTGTCGATAACACGGTGCCACCACAGAACATTTTCAAGGGAAACGATATTGCCGATCAGCGCAAATTCAAAGTTATTCAAATCACTACATTCTGCCGTATAGAGTGATTTATCCAAACTGTCAAAGCTGACAGAAGGAGTGATTACCTTCGGGAAGGAATACGCGCCGTCGGCTCTGCATACGATTTTGTTCATCTCGATCAAATCATCAAATCTCTTTTGACGGTAGGCAGTTTCGTATTCTTCGATTTTATCTCTGATTTTAGAAGCGTAAAACGGGATCGAGCTTTCCATAGCGTTCAGCGCGTCCTCGTCCATCTCGCTGATAACGCGCTTCACATACGCCTTTACTTCCTCGGTGGCATAGCGGTTGTTTTTGTTGATCTGCGCCGTAAGCGAAGAAGCGCAAGCATCAATGCGATGTTCACTTGAAATCGTCCGCAAATATTCCCTGATTTGTTCACTCTCTGTTTTTGAAGCTCTGCGGTATTTTGGAATAGCTTCGCCCTGTGCCGCTACATCAATCTCATACATTTCACCCGTCGCCAAATTAAACTTGATGTCGGCGGGTATTTTATTGAGAGAAAAGCCGTCCGACAAATTCTCTCTTTCAAGCAAGGTATAGCCGTCGCTGAACAGATTCGGCGTACCCTTTAGGAAAAACTGCGGGATACGCAGAGAAGCCGCATCTTCCTTGAATTGCTCCTGCATAGAATATTGATTTAACATATCGCCTAAATCACCGCCTAAGAATCCGTCGTTGCTTTCGTCGTTTAGTTCTTCGTCGTATTTCTCAGTTGCCTGTGTCGCTGTAGCAACCATCGTTTCGATTGTATCGTCGCCGCCTACAACAGAAGTATCCACACGGAAATCATCGGGGATTTCCGTATCAAGCCAACCTTCACCGCTTTCCTCTGTCAGTGCAGTAGTTTCAGGCTCAGATATGGTTTGCTGTTCACCCTCGTCAGGAGTAAACACCGGCTTTTCCGATTCACCCACACGGTAATCCTTCTTACTGAATCCCGCTTTATTCAAGCCGACAACAATATCGTCGAGCGTGGAACGGAAGTCCCTCGACGATGTCAGCACATAAGAGGTGTTGAGTAAGGGCAGTTTGTATTTCTTCGCATGGGGCTGGCGCAGAATCCTTCCGAGTATCTGTTCAACATCTACTCTGGAGGTCTTGTTCGCCACAGAAGCGAGGATATACGCAAACGGGCAGTCCCAACCTTCTTTGAGTGCATTGACTGTGATAATATACCGTATCTCACAAGTGGGACTTAACAGATTAACGCCTTTCAGTTCGTTCACGTTGGAGGTCTTAATGGCGATCTGCTCCTGCGGTATTCCAATGTTTATCAGCTTATCTTTCAGTTTTTCAAAGGTCACGGTATCAGAGCTTGATTTCGGCTCTGCCTGAAACAGCACGATCGGTCTGATATATTCGCCGCCGAGCTGCTGTTCGGTCTGCGCCTGCTGCTCAATGCTGCCGCGTAGCTTCACCGCGTCGCGCAGAACGTCCTTGACATTATCCCTGTTATATACGACAACAGGGAGCTTTACCATATTTTCCTTTTTGAGTTCACGCGCGTCAACATATGAAAGAATATTGCTGTTCTTCCTCGGCGTCGCCGTCAAATCAAGGATAAAGGACGGATTAAGGTTATTCAGCATTTCAACGCTCAAATTGGAGCTTGCGTTATGGCTTTCATCAACTACGGCAACAGGTTCCAAGTGGCGCAACGCCTGAATCAAGGCGGTTTCGTCGGTGTCCGCCAACAGCACATCATCGTCCTTGAAATAGTCTGCAAAGAGTTTCAGATTTCCGTTCTCCTGATAAACCTTGCGAACGTCCTTCTTTTTGCTGTCCACACGCAGAGAAGCATAGCTCAACACGCAAATCGTCAGCATTTCTTTCACGGTATCGGGCGAGAAGTTTTGACCGTTCAGGAGCTGCTCCTTCGTATAAACGCCGACCTTGCCCGAAAAATCACGGTCTATCCTTTGCCTGTAAGGGTGATCCACATTCGACAAGGTGTTGATCGTCTGCTCAATGATCGCATCAGACGGCGCAAGCCAGACAACCACCTTCGGCTTGTCCAAAGGCATTTTTTCAAATATCGGTTTCAGCGAGGAGCAAGCCATAAAGGTTTTGCCGCCGCCTGTCGGCACCTTGAAGCAAATATGCGGAACGCCTTTGATTTCATCCCGATACTGCGGAACGCCGCCGGAGCCGACAGCAACGTCCTGTGCAGCCCAATACTCGCTCCAAGCCTTTTTCATATCATATTGATTCAGAAAATCGAGGTAAGAAGATAGATTCTTCATCACTCGCTTTTGATAGTTTTTCAGTTCCATAATGCACCTTATAACTTCGTAATATCCCTCGGAATCTTCTTGAAGGTAATGTTGTACTTTTCAAGTTCGCTGTCGCTCAAAGTACACAGATCCGCATAAATCACATAGGCTCCTGCCGCTGTTTGGATCATATTCAGAAAATCGTTGTTCAGAGTAGTGATCTGCTCTTTTTCGTAGTAGAAATAGTAAGCATTGTCTACATATTTGCCGAGGTAATACGGCTCGTCGGCTTTTCTCGGCTCTAAACGCTGCTTTGTTTCCGTGAAATAGGCATATTTTCTGATTTCATCCTCGCCAATCGCTTCATTGAGCATTTCGCCGTTGAAGATCGGCTCACCCAATTCGTAGTAACAGAAATCGCCGCCAGTACCCTCAACCGCTTTTTTTCCCTCGCCATAGCCATTGATAACTCGTTTAACTCTTTCAGCGGTGATAGAATCGGCGTAGTCCATCATTTCGATCAGGATAAACTTACGGTTGCCGCCGTCCTGCTTGTTCATATTCAGTACAGCGTGTGCGGTTGTGCCGGAACCGGCAAAAGAATCGAGGATAATAGCGTCTTTATCTCCAATAATATGTAATACTCTTTCTATAAGACGTGGTGGTTTTGGTGTATCGAAAACCGCCGTGCCGCCAAACATATTCTTCAACAGTCTTGATGCTTCATCAGTATGACCTGTCTCCTCAAATGACCATAAATTCGTTACCGGTCTGCCACCCATCGATTCAAGATATGCTTTACGACTTAATGCTCCCGTACCATTACGAGAAAAGAAAAATTCCGGTAAAACGCCGTGTTTAATGATTTCTACAGCTTTATTTTTTGCAGTTTCTAAATCCTCACTTATTGCAATTGCCAACACATCTCTACGGACTTCATCAGACGATACATTACATACTCTTGCTCTTTCGTCATAATCCTGTAAATCGACCAAATGATAATCGCACCATTGGCACATTGCTTTTAACATTTGGTCTTGTCCTAAACTCCAATGTCTGCCATGTGGAGGGTAAACATATTCTCCGGTTACTGGATTTTGAATGGCATAAACCATACCTTGATGCGCTATGGAATCTGGAGCACTGGCTACTATATTCCTCCACGCTCCCTTTGGATCATTATCAGGATTCTTGTATTTTGAATCCATTGATTCTGTTCGGGCTAATTTTTGGGGTTGCCACTCCGTTTTTTTGCTATACACAAGAATATGCTCAATTTCGGCAGGAATACCTTTTGCGTCATTACGCATCGAATACGTCCTCTGCCAAGAAATATTGGAAACAAAGCTGTTCGAGCCGAAAATCTCGTCACAAATCATTTTGAGATTATACAGCTCGTTATCGTCTATGCTGATAAAGATAACGCCGTCCTTCGCCATCAGCCTGTGCAGGAGCTTCAAACGCGGATACATCATGCAAAGCCACTTGTCGTGACGGCTCAAATCCTCGCCCTCCTGACCGACGACTGTGCCGAGCCACTTCCTGATTTTTGGATCGTTGACGTTATCGTTATATACCCACTTTTCATTTCCCGTATTGTACGGCGGATCGATATAGATACACTTGATTCTGCTCTCATACTGCGGCAACAGCGACTTCAACGCTTCCAGATTGTCGCCGTGAATGATCAAATTTTCGCTGCCGTTGTCCTCAGCGTGTTTTCCGTCCTTGTCAAAGCTGTACTGCCGCTCCAATACCTTGTACGGAACGTCTAAATGATGATTCACAACCTTGCTCTTTCCAATCCAATCAAGTGTAGGCATATATATTCTCCTTGTATTTCGGCAAATTCAATATAATTATAATACAATAAATCTCTTTCTTTGTAAATAGGAAAACGCCGTACTGCTGCTTGCAATACGGCGTTTAATTCTTGCAGAGAATTATTTGTTCTTGTAAATATCCATCTCAATCAGGATTTTATAGATTTGCTCTTGCTCGCTCGGTGTTTTAGAAGCAATCAATTCATAGCATTGCAAAGGAATATTTGCTTTTCCGCTTTCTGAGCTGCCTATCATTTCAAACAACGTCGAAAGGGAAACTCCAAGTGCATTAGATATTTTCTCAACGCTTTCCAATGTTGCGTTCTTTTCGCCGCGCTCCACCTGACCGATATACGTCGGGTGGCAACCTGACAATTCTGCGAGTTTTTCCTGACTGTAACCAAGCTGCGTACGATAGTTACGAATACGCTGTCCCACGGTTTTTGCTATTTCACTCATAGTAATCACCTTCCAATTATAGTCTATAAATATTCTAATCAAATAAACACAGACTATTGATATTAAATATTGTTGATGATATACTATGAATATAGAAGCAAGAAGAAACAGTATTTATAGTGTTTTAAATATATAAAAGGAAACCGCAACACAGACTTTGCATTGCGATTTGGGCTTATTGATTCATATTCTTCATTAAATCAAGTATTGATTTCTTTTGTTCAGGGGAAAGACCGCCCCAATATTCAATTAGCTGTTTGGTATCGGAAGTAACCTCAATCAAATCACCCTCAGCAAAAAATTCGGACAACGTAATGCCGAACCCTTTACAGATAGCTTCCAATGTACCAACAGACGGCAGAGAATTACGCTTTAAGATTGTTGCTATCGTATTTTCAGATAACCCACAACTCTTAGACAGGCGATATGCCGTCCAACCTCTCTGTTCTAATAGGGATTTGATTCTTTCGGTAGCGTCCATATAAACACCTCACTTTTGTTTATATTGTACCGCACAACTGTGTGATAATATACCGAAAGACTGTTACTAATTACCATACATAATTATGATAGTTGTGTTATAATAGTATGGGAGGTGCGTTATGAATAAGCTAAACAACATGCGAATAATCGTTGTTGCTGTTTGTGTAATCGCATTTCTCGCGCTGCTTTGCCGAAGTGATAACAGAATTGCGCCGATAATTGCCGAACAGAGCAACTCAACAATCGGCGCAGAAGTGGACAATTTGTCCACTTCTGAGCAAACGCGGCCAACAACCGACGTTTCAAGTAATCTGCCGTTTAAGCTGTCAGATATTCCGAGTTATTCGGGAACTCCTTATTGTGAGGTAAATAACAATCAGCCGTTTTTTCATGCAGACAAACTGACTACAGAATCATTCAAGCGGTTTAGCGAATTAGATTCATTAGGGCGCTGCGGCGTTGCCTATGCCTGTATCGGAACAGACAGCCTGCCGACCGAGGAACGCGGCGAGATCGGAATGATTAAGCCGTCAGGTTGGCATACGGTGAGATATGACGATTTGATTGAGGATAAGTACCTCTATAATCGTTGCCATCTGATAGCGTTTGAATTATCCGGCGAAAACGCCAATCCACAAAATCTGATCACGGGAACGCGGTATATGAATATAGAAGGTATGTTGCCGTTTGAAAACCGCGTTCACGATTATGTTGAAAACTCCAATAACCATGTAATGTATCGGGTAACGCCTGTTTTTGAAGGGGATAACCTTGTGGCAAATGGTGTTCTTATGGAAGGATACTCTGTTGAGGATAACGGAACAGGGATTTGCTTCAATGCTTTCTGTTATAACGTACAGCCGTATATTGAGATAGATTACGCAGATGGTACAAGTTGGATATCAGATCAATCCGATAAACAGCTTGAAACTGAAACGCAGAATAGCAAGGTCAACTACATTTTGAACACCAATACAAAGAAGTTTCATTATCCTGATTGTTCGTCGGTTAATGATATGAAAGAAAAGAACAAGGAAGCATTTACAGGAAGCCGTGAAGAAGTGATTGAAATGGGGTATTCTCCTTGCGGAAGGTGTAAACCGTAACGTTATAAAGTAAAAAAAGAAGGCGAAAATGAACGTAATCATTATCGCCAACTTATTTGGATATTTTCGGATAATAACAAGAGTATATTTTTCTTCGCAGATTGATATAATCTGCGAATAGCAAAGCTATATAGATATACATATATATTATAACAAATTATGTACAAAAATGCAATACTTTTTCATTAAAGCATGACCTAAAAGTATAGTTTTTTTCAAGAATGCATTACTTTATGTATATAACACCAAAAGATGCTGGAAACCATTTGCTAAACTTGTCAATCATCTTGTCAGTTAAATTGAAAGATGATAAAAAAATAAAGGGAAGGATGTATTTATGAAAGGCAATGCCTGTCCCTTCTACAACCTGTTCCACGGGCTGGTCTACTGCGCCACCTGTGGGAAGTCCATGCAGGTGCGGTATGAGAAAGTAGGCCGAACCGGAAAAAATCGCTTCACCGGCGAGATGCGGGAGCCGATTGATAAGGCGTACTATATCTGCCAGACCTACAACCGGATGGGCTGCAAGGTCTGTTCCAGCCACAAGATTGAGGCAAGAGATTTGTACAATCTGGTGTTGAAGGACATTCAGGAGTTGGCGGTGCAGGCCATGAAGGACGCCGATGCGTTCTACCAGCGGCTCAGCAGCCGGATGGAGCGCCGGTATCTGGTGGACGCTTCCCAGACCGAGAAGGAACGCCAGCGGCTGGAAGCCAGAAATCAGGAAATTGACGGGATGTTCCTGAGTCTGTACACCGACAAGGCCAAAGGTATTCTGACGGAGCAGCGGTTTATGAAGCTGACGGCAGCGCTGGAGCAGGAGCAGGAATCCAACCAGAAGCGTCTACATGACCTGGCAATGATGCAGAGCCGGGCTGACGCTCAGGAGAGCGAAGTCCGCACCTTCATCAAGGAAATCCGGCGCTATGCCACCATCGAAGAACTGGACGAGGCGGTGCTGAACCGGCTCATCAGCCGGATTCTGATCGGCGAAGTCAAAAAGGTGGACGGCCAGAAGGTGCAAGAAGTCAGAATTGTTTATAACTTTGTTGGGGAAATCCCGGAAATTGCAGCATAAAGACAGCGAAGCCCTCCCTATGTAGGGGAGGGCTAATTATATACTAAATCACAAAACGGAAATTCCTGACAAATATGGGAAATTGATATAAAATCCAAAAAGAGTTGACAAAGGATATTCCTATATGGTATAATCCTGAATGAAATCAAACAAGGAGGTTTCTACAATGAACAAAATCAATATCAGCAATGCGCCTGCTTACACTTCTCCCAATTCCATGACTCTGATCTGTACAGAGAAACCGGATGGCAGCACCAATCTTGCGACTCTGGCATTCTGGGCTTTTGCGTCCACCAATCCCGGAAAGATCATGTTCTCCCTGAACAAAGGGGCTTACAGTCTGGAACTGCTGGCTGAGAAAAAAGAAGTTGTTCTCGCCATTCCCGGAGTTGAACTGACCGGCGCTCTGATTGGCTGTGGCACCTGCTCCGGACGTGATACGGATAAGGCTGCTAAGGTTGGTCTGACGATGCAGGAAGTGGAGGGCACAAATATCAAGGCTCCTGTTCCTTGCAAGCTGCTCATTCATGCGACTGTTGCCCAGACGATGGATGCGGACGATCATGTTGTCCACCTCTGCGATGTCAAGGGTGTTTACGGCGATGAAGATGTGAATGCAGTATTTGGCTGGAAAGGTTACGCTGAATTTGCGGCTGCGCAGCAGAAATAAGAAAGGACAAGGCGGCTGTCTGCGGATAGCCGCCTTGCGGTTTGAGGTGGCAATATGAAAACACAAGGCGGATTTTTGATAACCCGGATCAAACAGGTCGGAGGACGTGTTTTTGAACGCATATTGAGCGAAAAAAACATTGATGCTTTTAATGGCTCCCAGGGAAGGATTCTATATATCCTCTGGCAGAAGGATGGCGTTCCCATCAGTGAGCTGTCAAAGGAGACCGGTCTTGCCACGACCACGCTGACCAGTATGCTTGACCGCATGGAGGCGGCAAATCTGATTTATCGGGATCGCGGCGACAAAGACCGTAGAAAGATTCTCATTTTTCTTACAGAAGAAGCCAAAGGTCTGGAACAAGAATATAATGAAGTAACAGAAGAAATCAGCAACATTTACTATAAGGGATTTTCTGAGGAAGAAATCGAGCAGCTGGAAAACTATCTCCACCGCATCCTGAAAAATGTGGAGGGTGTTCTCTGATGAGCGTCTGCATTAAGGACAATATTCAAAACATGAATCTGGTCATCGGCTGTACCGTAGGCTGTTCCTACTGTTATGCCCGAAATAATGTAAAGCGTTACCATATGATCGATGACTTCAGCAAGCCGGAGTTTTTTCCGAATAAGCTGCGGCTGATGGAAAAGAAGCGCCCGCAGAATTTCCTGCTGACTGGCATGAGCGATTTGGCGGGATGGCAGCCGGAGTGGCGGGATAAGGTATTCGCAAAGATTCGGGAAAACCCGCAGCATCAATTCCTGTTTTTGTCAAAGCGCCCCGACCTACTGGATTTTGAGACAGACTTGGAAAACGCATGGTTTGGAGTCACTGTCACAAGAAAATCAGAGTTGTGGCGCATCGACACACTTAAGGCCAATATCCGGGCAAAGCACTATCACGTTACCTTTGAGCCATTGTTTGACGATCCGGGCAAAGTGGATCTCTCCGGTATCAGCTGGATCGTGGTCGGGACGATGACCGGGGCGCAAAGCAAAAAAATACGAACAGTTCCGGCATGGGCGTATTCCCTTGTGAAACAGGCCCATGCTCTCGGCATCCCTGCTTTTATGAAAGAAGATCTTGTTCCCATCGTGGGCGAGGCAAACATGGTACAGGAATTCCCGGAAGCGTTCAATCAAGTATTGGAGATACAGAGAAAATGGCAAAAGTAGAGATGAACGGTATCCTTATTGGAGAAGTCGAGACAAAGAATATCATGACGAAATCCAACCTGCCGGTGGGCGGTTATTCGGTCAATCCTTATGTGGGCTGCACCCATGCCTGCAAATACTGCTATGCGTCTTTTATGAAGCGGTTTACCGGGCACATGGAGGAATGGGGCACGTTCCTTGATGTGAAGCATTGGCCGAAGATTAAAAACCCAAAGAAATTTGCCGGACAGCGTATTGTGATCGGCTCCGTGACGGACGGCTACAATCCGCAGGAGGAACAGTTCGGCAATACCAGAAAACTGCTGGAACAGCTTCGAGGCAGTGGCGCAGATATTTTAATCTGCACAAAATCCGATCTTGTGGTTCGTGACATTGATCTGCTGAAGGAGCTGGGACAGGTCACGGTATCGTGGTCGATCAATACGCTCGATGAGGATTTCAAAGATGATATGGACAATGCTGTAAGCATCAAACGGCGGCTTGAGGCTATGAAGCAGGTTTACGATGCAGGCATCCGCACCGTCTGTTTTGTTGCGCCGGTTTTTCCGGGCATCACGGATTTTGAGGCGATTTTTGAGCGAGTGAAGGGTCAGTGTGACCTGTTTTGGCTGGAAAACCTGAACCTACGAGGCAGCTTCAAAAAGACGATTATGGATTATATAGCAGAGAAACATTTTGACCTTGTGCCGCTTTATGATGAAATCTATAACAAACACAACCGCAGTTATTTCAAAGCTCTGGAGGAAAAAGCCAAAGAAATGGCAAGGAAATATGACTGCCTCTTTGTTGATAATGAAATGCCCTACGGCAGAGTACCGCAGGGACATCCGGTCATCGTAGATTATTTCTATCATGAGGAAGTCCGGGGAACAAAGAATACAGGAAAGCGGAACAAGTGACACATTCAATAATATGGTTTTAAGAGCATCGCTTCGGCGGTGCTTTTCTTATGGCCTTTTGGCGATGATTTTATGGATACGCTGAAAGGCAAACAATCCTTACTGTTTTCAAGCCATTCAGCAAAAGCTTGTTCACATATCTCTCCACGTTGGCAGCAATCTCTCTGCATTCTTCCGTTAGCAGACCAAATATCGAGCTGTTCCTTTGTTATCTCAGCCTTATCCCAACGGCGGCGCTGCGCGTGATACGCTCTGAGATACAACTTCCGGATTTTCTTTTCTTTTTCAGTTATTGTTTTTCCGAAAGCAGCCATCTCAGCTTCCTGCTTGCATGTGTAGCCTGTTTCATTGACATGGTTGCAATACTTAACGCTTCTGCCATATTTAACCGAGAAGAAGTATTGTCCGCAGCGACGACAAACCGATACACACAAGTTTTTGCTTTGCTTCAATAAGCTTGCCCTACACAAAGTATAAAAAATTATATCAGTCGCGTCCTTTGGGCGGAGCATTTCTGCTAAATATCCGTTTCGTATCCCATAGGTAACGGATAAAGACATTTCGTATTTATTCAGTCCGAGCAGCTCTGCGGTTTCATTTTTTGACAAGGCGCTGAGCGCTTGCAAGGCGTAACTGATTAATTCATCCGATTGACAAAATGAAAGCAATTCAAACATAGCAGTTCCCAAAGCGGTGACTTTGCTGTGAATCAATTTGCCATTCTCCCATTCTTCGTAGCACTCCTGATAGTCTTTAGTAAAATAAAAAAGATATTGATGATTATTCATGGATTTCGTGACTCCTATCGTTTATTTGAATTAGATTTCCAACAGAAGAAAAAATGAAATGGGTGTTTTCCGTGGCGCGGCGGTGGTCGGACGAGCTGTGTGCGCTGATTTGAGCGGACTTTTCCCATGTGAATTGATTTGCGGCGAGTTGAAGCGCAGCCGTGTGTATTTCTTGAAAAATTTTGCCGCCCTAAATTACATCTATACTTAGAGTAAAGAGTTAATCTTTTTTTACTTCTGTTGGAATATAAGTGGGTACTATACAATGAGCTGCATATTTTTGGACTACCCCTGCTGTCAAAAAAATAATCGCAAATAAACTTGACAATTTGGGGTTTTTGATTTAAGATTGTAATGTAAAACGGTTTTACGAATTTACTTAATTGGAAGAAGCTGTGTGCAAGACGGCTTCTTCCTTTTTTCTGTCTTATTCTGATTCTCGGCTGCTTGAGCGTGACAACTTTGTAGTGGTTGTCCGATTGGCTGCCGTCTTTTTTTCTTACAGAGCGTTTCTTTATCAAACCTATGCTGCACAGCTCCTTGACGGTCTGAATCACCGCAGAACGCTTCAAACGAAGCGCGGCGCAAATATCGTTATAGCTGTTCCAGAACCATTTAGAGCTGCTGTCGGCGCACTTACAGAAGAACAGATACATCCGTGTTTGTGCAGAGGTCAGCATATATTTGAAGAAACGGCGGCTGACAAAGAAAAAATCCCGCCCTGATACGACGGGAATAGTGTATACGAAGGTGCCGAGTCGCTTGTAATCGTCATAATAACGGTCAATGCGTTCTATGTAGCCGAGCCTGCACAGAGCGTTCGCTGCGTCGCTGATCGTCCGCGTTGACTTTATACCGCACATCTTTTTCAGGGACTTCTGGCTTATCTTGACGTACTTCTTTCCGTTGCGGATAGTACGGCTGCGCAGACTGTAGAACGCGGCTAACACCTTCAACTGCGTTGCGTTCAAAGGTGCGGTAAAAATACTGTTTGGCAGCTTGAACAGGTCGTTTTGACGGCGTTTCATATACTCACCTTCTCAATATATTAGGGTGCGGTCGAATCAGATTGACCAAATCCTCATTGAAATCCTTTAGCTTGGGAATCTCACGGGTCACTTTGTAACCCATGTCCTCATATTTTTGCGCGTAGGCTTCTATCGCCTTTTCGCCGCCCTTGTCGTTGTCCACGCAAAAGCAGATTTCTTCTACCTTGCTGTATTCCTTGACAAAGTGCGCAAGGGCGACGTCGCTGTTGCCGCCCAAAGACAGGCGCGTATCGTTCACCCATTTTCCTTTACCGCACCGCATATCAGTAAGCGTAGCGTGAGAGAGCAAATCTATCGGCGATTCAAACACATACACCTTGCGCTCGTTAAACCCTCTCAGATAAAAGCTGTTTTCCTTATCGGAGCCTTCCGCGTCTATTCTGAATGTACTGTTGGTATTGGTGGAACGAATCTGAGCGTAAACGAATTTGCCTTTTTTGTTTCTCCCAACAAATACACAGTTACCGCGAATATCCTCATAGATGTACTGCTTGTGCATTAGGGTCGTCACAATGTCCGGCGCGATACAACGGGAAATCGTGAGATAGGCAAACGCCCGCTTGAACTGTCCTTTGGCTCTTGGCGGCAGTATAAGCTCTTGTTTCTCAGATTTATACTCCGTTGGCGGTGCTGCTTTGAATTGAGGACGATCAGACTGTAATTGCGTCGGGTTAAGCACGACCTCCAGCGCTTCGGCGTAGGTTTTGTTCTCATATTTCATCACAAATTCAAGAACGTCACCGCCGCCGATACGCTGGCTGTTCCAATACCACGTCCGTTCATCTGCTTTCACAAAAAGGCTGTCATGCTCTCGGCAGCGAAAACCGTGACCGATTCTCTTGAACGAAAAGCCGTAGTGCCGCGTCAGGAAATCCACTACGGACACATTGCGAGCGGCTTGCTTGTCGTTATCGTCGAATATCCACATCTGCTTTTTCTGAATATAATACATCACAAATTCTCCCTGTCGATTTTCTTGATTTTGCGCTCGTAACGCCACAGAAGATTGGTACAGAACAGCACGGGAAACGTGTTGATAATAATCGTCATTTCATTTCCCGTGAACTGAAACAGAAAAATATTGGCGGCTAATGCCACCAAAGACAAAAGCACCGAGATCCTCAGAGGATACGGTGCTTTCGCTTTGCCTTTGATGGCATAGCCTTCCTTTCGGCGCAGCTCGATTTCTTTCCGATAGACATTGACAGAGAAGATAACGTAGATGTAAAAGCCTGTGCAAATCAAAATCGTCATTTCGTTACCTCACTCTACATAAACGTTACAGATATAGACCTTGCCTGTGGCGTTATCTTTGGCGTAAATTTGCGTTTTTCCTTTGCAGCGCGCTTTGACCGTCACGGCGTTTTTCTTCGGAGAAAGCGTCACGGGATTAGAATTAGATGCGCTCCAAGTAACGTTATCCGCGCCGTAAAGCGTAACGGTAATCGTTTGCCCGACGCTAATATGGTACTCTGTAGCCGACAAATGAACGTTATCCGTCTGCGCTCTGCTCTTAACCGTCACCTCACAGCTTGCCGATTTGCCGTTGTTGGCGGTCGCCGTGACAGTTGCCTTGCCGACCTTTTTGGCGGTGAGCTTGCCGTTACTGACCGATACAACAGAACTGTTCGAGCTGCTCCACGAAACGGATTGATTGGCGTTTGACGGGCTGATCGTCGCCGTCAATTGCAGCGTGTCGTCAACCTGAATCGTTTTGGAGCTGTAATTGAGCTTGACTTCGCTGACGGCGTTGCCGCCCGAATTGCTGTATCTTCCGTTGTCGTCGTAGGACACAACGGGGTCGCCGCCGTAAACCTTAGTTTCGGGCTGACTGCTCTGCGAACCGCTGCTGTTTCCACTGCTGCTACTGCTGTTGTCGCCGCTGTTGCTGTTTCTGCTGCCTGAAGAAGAACCGCCGCCCGACGATGAATTGCCTGTCTGCGGCGCGGCTGTCGGCTTTTCCTCGGAATGTGTTGTCGCAGGAACGGTTTGCGGCGCAGCAGTTGGTTCGGGCGCAATAGTCGGAGGAACGGCGGTTGTGGGAACCGTCGCTGTTGTGTAGCTTTCAATGGGCAGCGTCGGATAAGTATAATCCTCTGTTGTAGGCTCTGCGGAGGGCTGCGTATCAAACAAAAAGAACGGAGCGGTTGTCGCCGCTTCATCGGACGTAGCAGCCTGTCCCGCGCTTGACATTCCTTTCATAACCGCGAGAACGATTACAACTATAACAAGCACTCCTGCGGCAGCTCCCGCAAGAATGATGGGATTGATATGTATGCTCTTAAATCCGAAACGACGATTTGTCATTGAAGAAGCGGACAATTTGTCTAACTCGCGGCTGTTCAGCTTGATTCTGCGCGGCAGCCGAGAGCCTTCCTGTTCGTTTTCATCGTCAAGAGGTTCGGAATCAGGCAACGCTGAACCATTAGCCATACTCGTCAGGATTTCTTTCAGCTTGATGTTGGAAACCTGTCCCTGCACCACGCAGTCAACGGGATAGTCGTAATCGTCGTCCTCACTCGTCAGCACAAGGATTTTCATGTACGAATACTCAGGCGGTATCTTCTCAATCACGGTTTTGATATCCGCGCCGATCGCGGGCGTTTCGGTATCAATCATAATCGCATGGGGGTTATACTTGTCGCGGACAGTTGCAATAAAATCCTTATCAATCTTTGTCACCGCGCCCAACACGGAAACGTTGGGCGCGGTTTTCGCAATGGATTGATAGAGCTTTACATCAGACCTGTCAGCTACTATCAATAAATTCAATCATATCACCTTGCCTTGATTTGCTGTTGAATATCCTTGAATTTGGTCGTGCATATCTTGTACATCAGTGAATCTGTCGGCAGGAGATTACTGAATGGAATAATGCGCTTGCCGCATTTGATCAAGCCCTTGCCCGGCTCGTCAATGTCAAGATATTTCGCTTGGTTCTCGGACAGACGGAACATCTGCTTGAGGATTTCCAAATCGTCCTCTTTTTGGGCAAGCATTACCAAGAACTCCGAGTTTTGGAGCATGGTCATCGCCTGCTTTGACTTGATGATCTCGGAAATGTTCTGCGTAGCGCCTGTCGCGACGCCGCCGTGCTTACGGATTCTCTTGTAGACCTTTTCAAAGAAATCGCCTGTGCGGAAAATGCCGCTTGAATTGTCATTGAACATGATAGAAAACTCATCTGTCCAAACCCATGTTCTGATGCCGTTCCGCTTGTTTTGAATAACGCGCTGCCAAATCATTTCCAACAGCACCATCAAGCCGACTGTCTGGAGCTGATTGCCCATTTCAAAGATGTCAAAGATAATGACGCGCTTGTTGTACTGAACATTTGTCTGGTGCGCGAAGATGTTGAAGCTGCCTATGACATAGGTTTCAAGTGAAAGCGCAATGTCGGCGGCTTCCTTTTCTTCCTGCTCAATAAGAGCCTTGTAGAAATCAGCGAGGGTAGGCAGCTTGCTTCTGTCGCCGTTGGAAGCGATAAAATCCTTGAAGATGATTTTTGTACACCTGTCGATAACGGAGCGTTCCTTTGCGGTGAGCGCGGAACCCTTGATCGTCTCGCAGAAGGTCAGTATAGTATCAATCTTGATTTGAATAGCAGACGCACCGTCCTCCGAATAGGTCAAATCCGTATCAAAAATATTGATAAATGTCTTTGTGTTCGGGGACAGCTTGATGATCTCCGCGTCAAACGGCGGCTTTTCACCGTTCTTTCCGGTGGCAAGCGAACTGTATTCATTCTCAGGGTCAATGATGATAAACACATCGTTAGCGTATTTCATCACAGCAGCAAAGAATTCCGCTTTGGTGGTTACAGACTTTCCTGAGCCTGATGTACCGATAACAAAGCCGTTGGCGTTCAGCTCGTCTGTCCTGTCAATGATGATCGGCATATTGGTGATGAGGTTGATACCGTAAAACAAGCCCGCAGGATTGATATTGTTGCGGTAGGAAAACGGTATCAGGTTGCCCACCTCGTCGGTCGGCAGATAGAACGGCTGACCGAGATAGCTTCCGTCCTTTGTCTTTGACGGATTCGCAAAAGGCATGATGGATTTCAAGCCAAGCTCCTGCTGAGGAACGCCTGTTAAAACGTCCACGATCACCTGATGGCGGAGCGCGACCTGTTTGATGTAATCCTTGAGGTCGTTGAGCTGCTCAAGCGTGTCGGCGGCAACGTAGATGTAGATTGCAAAAGCAAACAGATCGCAGTTGGAACCGCCGAGCTTCTCCTGCAATTCCTCCAAATCCTGCTCGCGCTTTCTAAGCGAATACGGAACGTATTTGCCGCCGCGTTTGGCGTTCAGCTCGCGGCGTTTCTCCATGCGCGCTTCCAAATCGTTCATCTGGCGTTTCATGATTTTCATGGATTCCGTTTTATCCATGCGCACAAGATGTTTACTGACAGCTATATCGTAGGTGTTGTCGAGCAAATCCGTGATAAATTCGTCGTCGCATTCGTAGGAGAATCTTTTGACGAACATCACGCTCGAATAACAGGAGCCGACCTCGATATACTTTGACTTGAAATTGAAGCTCGCGGGCGCGATGTAGTCCTTGAGCTGAACGTCTGCCTGAAGATAGTTCTTCGGCAGCAGAAACGGTTCCTTGTCCGCCATGTGGTACAGATGATGCAGCTTTTCCAGTGAATCCTCCGGCATAAGCTGAGTGACCTTTACCGAGAAATTCAACGCTTCGTCCTGCAACGCCTTGAAATACTTAAACAGGATACCCACGTCGTTGAGCTTGGTTTGCGGCGTGTAGGACATCGCCGATAAAATCACCTGTTCGCAGGATTGATCGGCGGCGGTTTCAACGACCCCTTCCATTACCTGACAGTAATCGCGGCGAACCGCTCGGCTGCATAGCTGGTTATCATTTTTCGGAACGATTGCTTCCTCAATCATTTCACGGTCTGTGGGATAATTGAGGATCAATTCCTGATATTGAACGTCCTGCGGCAGCGTATTGAGAAAGTGCATATACTTTTCATAGAAATGGTGTAATATCAATAGTTTTATATTTCTGTTCAAGATGTGTGTAAATATCTAAAGTAATCTGTACATTTGAATGACCCATGAGCTTTGATGCTCTTAATGCGTCTAAGCCAGCTGATAAATGAGCCTTCATTAGTCGCTTTGAAAAGGGTTTTCCTGTGTTTGGATTTAAGTGTTCAGATTCATATTGAATAAAACGATCAACGTCCATTCCTTTGATATCCTCACAATTTCTATTTCCAAAGTATGCTACAAGATGTTCAACATCTTTTTCTAACCCTTTTCTATAAGAGTATTGTTTGCCGAAAAGCTCGCTTTTAAGCCAAATATCGGCAATATATTCAAAACTTTTCACTGCATACACCTCGTTTACTATTGCGAATTATAGCATATTCACAAAGTCGAATTATGTCTAAACGTGAAGTTTTATCACATTTTTCTATTGAAAAAGAAACTGCACATCGAATACAAGCAAATATTGTTAATAGTAGTAAAACAATGTCGTATATTTTTATGATACTTATTATATTTGCTTTTGAACAGTGTGCAGTAGGATTATCTGTTATTCTACGTTTTCCATTACGCGCAAAGTCAACAGATTACAAATTGTAATCTGTTTCGATTTATGACTACGAATCAGAAGGTCGGGAGTTCGAGTCTCTTCCGGCGCGCCATAGAAAAAAGGATACCCACTCGGGTATCCTTTTTTCTATTTACTGCTGGCAGCAAGCCGGAAGAGACTCGAAGGTGACGAGAACGACCGCCGCCGGTGGCGGATAAAAGGAGTTCGAGGAAGCGCCGAAACAGGGAGTTCGAGGAAGTACCTTCAGGTACGACGCTGAACGACCATGTTTCAAACGGAGAGTGTGCCAAGGCGCAGGCGGAACGCCGAGCCGCAGGCAAAAACGCTTCGGGGAAGCGTTTTTAACGAGAGCGACTGATGAATCTCTCCTTACGCACTGAACCGCTCAAGCGACGCAGGTATTTTCACATTTATTCCAACGCGCCATAAAAAACGGACGTCCATAGCGGACGTCTGTTTTTGTTTATGTTCATCAATAAATAAGTGGGGTTTCCACCTCTGAGTCCGAATTGCCCTTGACGTGGTGATAGACGACCTCGGATTTTTCGTCCTCTTTTACGCCTATGACCCATTCCTCGCTGCCGTCGCTGTCCTTGCCCTTTTCAACGCTCACGACCGTGCCGCCCGAGCTGCCGAGAGCCTCGGCTATAGCTTCGTCCTCGCGCATTCCGCCGTAGACATCAAAATTATTATCGGGCGTTTCTTCACCGCCGCTGCTTTCGGCCTTGGAATCGGCGGCTTTTGTTGTAGATACTTCAGTTTCGGCGGCAGCAGTCGGCTGAGTTGTTCCTTTCGCCTTTGTCGCGTCCTGTGCTGCCGCCTGTGTTGCTGACGTAGCTGTGGTCTGAGCCTGTG
>Ga0326513_10001341_pt1 | contig 19617 bp, 14 predicted proteins | sample 2_2465_0518_D_FD_203654 | JGI IMG/M metagenome (GOLD analysis project Ga0326513, IMG submission 203654) | Bovine rumen microbial communities from UC Davis, California, United States - 2_2465_0518 | ecosystem: Host-associated > Mammals > Digestive system > Stomach > Rumen | place: USA... | reverse complement strand
AATCTCAGAGCCATTTCAGGATTCGTACGCATCCAGTTCCGGAACGCACAGCGGAAACGGGAACGGTATGTTCTGTCGGCATGACTAGTCCAGTTTTCAAGCCATAATTCGACATTTTCAGGCGTGAAATCGGCCTCGTGAATTTCTGCGAGCATATCATCTGTCAGTTCCTGCAAATCGGGATAATCATAGAGGCAGAATTGCTTATCCTGAAATCTGTTTCCGAACAGCATATGATGCTTGAGATCTACTTCATCCACGGAAGGCGGAAGAACATCATAGAAATACTCCATCTCTTTGATTGGAATCTGAATGCCTGCAAAATCGGCATATTCAAATTTTTTCTCATCAGTATTAAAGCGTGTGCGTCCTGTTACGGGAATCAGAAGCAGACACGGCAGACGCATACCGAGCTTGGCGGCCGCATAAGCCTTGTGATGTCCCTCCAGAAGCGCACTCAGAAAGCCGTATGCATAGAAAGCGAGTGCATAGGGCTGTTTTCCGCTCTGCATGAGATTCTGATAATAAGCGGCGCGCTCGGAATCGAAACAGCTGTCAGATTTGGTCGGAAAGAGATATGCCGGAAAGGCTTCCTGCATCTGCATCAGAGGGCGATTTTCATAGCCGCCGCATAAAGCCGGATATTCATCGAAGCAATTCCAGAAAAAGTGATCCTGACCGTCCGTAGGAATCATAGAAGTATCAGCAAGAATATAATAACCGTCACAGAGTTTTTCCAGCAGAGGGCGGAGCTTTTCGAGAGAATCCAGAATCTCGGTACAGCCGTTGTCAAGAGTCCGGCCGATTTCCGTCAGCACGGATGAATTGACTGTCTCTATGCCCTGACTGAACCGGAGATTGCCTGCCTTTACTACAGAAGTGACAATATTTGCCTGAAACAGCGGCTGATTTTCAAATACAAGCTGATACTGATGTGCATATCGGCTCATAGTATCGCGAATGCGTTCTTCATAGCGGAAAGATTCCTCCCCGTTCTGAACGCGGAAAAGTACGGCCTCACTGCTCCAGCGAGGTTTTTCCTCACAAAGTTTTCTTATTACATGAATTCCTGCATTTTTAGTAATCATTGCAGAATCTGCTCCCCTTTCTTAATTAAAAAAATAATCATGAATTAATTTCAAGTATTTTATGATAGCATATTTTCAGAAAAAAGTCAAGACTTTCTGGAAAATATCTTGACTTTTTTTTCAGATTCTGTTATAATTAAATATATTCAGACTTCAAGGAGGGTTTTTATTATGAAAACTTACAAATGCAAAGTATGCGGAAAAATTTTTCAGGTCGAAGACGGTCAGGAGGCTGTATGCCCCGTGTGCAAGAAATCCGGAGAGAATCTCGAACTGATTGAAGACACTTCTGCACAGTCTAATCCTTATGCCGGCACACAGACAGAGAAAAATCTTCAGGCCGCATTTGCAGGCGAATCACAGGCGAGAAATAAATATACTTATTTCGCCTCTGTAGCAAAAAAAGAAGGCTTTGAACAGATTTCTGCGATCTTCCTGAAAACTGCCGATAATGAAAAAGAACACGCTAAAATGTGGTTCAAAGAATTGCAGGGCATCGGCTCAACTGCTCAGAATCTTGCCGCCGCCGCTGACGGTGAAAATTTTGAATGGACTGATATGTATGAAGATTTTGCTAAAACTGCCGAGGCCGAGGGCTTCCCTGTGCTTGCCGCAAAATTTCGGGCAGTTGGTGCAATCGAAAAGCATCATGAAGAACGCTACAGAGCACTGCTGAAAAATATCGAGGCTCAGGAAGTATTCAAAAAAAGCTCTGTCAAAGTCTGGGAATGCCGTAACTGCGGTCATATTGTAGTCGGCACGGAAGCTCCGGAGGTCTGTCCGGTGTGTGCGCATCCTCAGAGTTATTTTGAAATCAGAGAAGAAAATTATTAATAAAAAAATCCGGTCTGAATCAGACCGGATTTTTTTTATGATTTGGAGATGGAAAAAATTGGAAATTTTCTTATTTTGTAAGAGCTTCGCCCAGAGCTTTGCAGGCAGCGAGTGCATCATCATCAGGAGCTTCATTTGCTGTAACAGATTCTGCCACCAGATCAGCACCGGCTGACTTGGCATCTTCTTCCCAGTTGCGCATCCATTCACCGTCACCCCAGCCATAAGAACCGAACAGAGCAATTTTCTTGCCGTTTAAGTTAGCCTTGACTGCATCCCACATGGGCTGGAATTCATCTTCTTCGAGCACTTCTGCACCCATTGCCGGACAGCCGAAAGCAATTGCATCAAATTCATTTGCCTGATCAGCGGAGAAATTTCCTGCTGTAAAGATTTCTGCTCCGGCGGCCTGAGCGACTGCATTTGCCATAGCTTCGGTATTTCCTGTCTGACTCCAGTATACAACTGCTGTTTTACTCATAATAAAAAACTTCCTTTCAGATTAAAAAAATTTTTAAAGAATCTCATAAGCATCAGCTTGCCGATCTGATTTTAATTATATTATTTTTTCCTGATATTATCCACTCCAAAAAGCAATAAAATTAATCCATTCGGACATTCTGACGGATTTTTTATTGACTTTGTATAGAAAATATGCTATAATATAAAAAATTACTTCTTGAAAGCCGCGTGATCTACATGAAAACAAATCTCAAAACAGGGCTGACTTCTTTTCTGACAGTCCTGATGCTTTGCGGACTTTGTACCGGATGTGCCGCAAAACAAGACGAATTCAGCCATACTCTCCCCGAATCTTCAAGCATACAGACGATTTCTGATCTGAACGGAAAAAAAATCGGCATTCAGATCGGCACGACAGGAGAAATTTATGCACAGAAAATCCCCGAAGCACAGGTGCAGAGCTTTACTAAGCCCAGTGCCGCCGTCAAAGCCCTGAGAGAACAGAAAATTGATGCCGTGATTCTCGACAGCGAACCCGCTAAAATCCTGACCGAATCAGACGATTCCTGCCGGATTCTGGTGCAGAGCCTCGTAGAAGAAGAATATTCCATCGCCTATGCAAAAGAAAATACAGAACTTGGCCATAAAATTGATTCTGCTCTTGACAGGCTTCGAAAAAATAATACGCTTGCCGATATTTCTGCACACTGGATCGGCGAAAATGCTGATCAGATTTCTTATCAGCCTGACAGTTCCGTAAAGCGTGAGGGCACGCTCATCATGGCAACAAATTCATCTTTTCCGCCGTATGAAAGCAAAAACTCCATGGGCGAAGTTGTCGGAATTGATGTGGATATTATGACAGCTGTGTGTGATCAGCTGGGTATGAATCTGGAAATCAAAGACATGCAGTTTGATTCGATTCTGCCTGCTGTTCAGAACGGAAAAGCCGATGTCGGCGCGGCGGGCATCTCCGTCACCGAAGAACGCGAACAGCTTGTGAATTTTACTCAGAGCTATGCCACTTCCAAGCTGGTTGTCATCGTCCGGAATGAATGAATTTTAATTAATATTAATATTATCATACCCTGTAATTCCCTTGAAATTACAGGGTTTTCCTGTCAGTTCTGACGAAATTTTCTATAAAATCAGGAAAAATATTTCCGGTTATACTGGTAAAAAAAACTTGACAAAACTGATTTTTTATGTTATACTTCTTGTTGTACTCAAAAACAGTAAGCAATCACTTACTAAAATCCTGTTTTTGCAGAAAATAAAACTTTTTTTCAAGTCAGGAGGACTTAAATCATGAAACATATCAGAACTATTGCGGCTTTGACTGCAAGTATGACTCTTGCCCTGTCTGCTGTTCCGTTCGCCGCCTCTGCCGAAAATGCAGAGTATCTCTACGGAACAATGGATATTCCCTATTCTGCATTCTATCAGGCAGAAATCGAAGCGACTCCGTTCGAGATTGATGCCGTTTCCTCGGCAACTACTACAAAATGGCTCAAAAACGGCGAGGGCGAACTCTTTGAAGGCTCTTACCACAGCGAAGCCGCTGAGGACGGTTCAGGACAGATTCTCGGTGTCACCTATCCGGTCGCCATTACACAGGCTGATCTTGATGCCCTCGGCGAAGAAAATTATCATTTCACTGCTCTTGAAGCAACTCCCGAAGCCTACAAGACTGTTACCGTGACTGACGGAACTGCTGTGTTTTCTGCCGTTCAGGATTCTGCTCCGGAAACTCTTGATACAACTATCACGCTTGCCACAAGTTCCAGATACGGCGATTATCAGATCAATCCGGCGACTTTCCCTGAAAATACAGCCGTATATGGCGCGCTCGTGAAAACTTCTGACGGAAATGCCTATGCACTGCGTCATGAACAGAATATCTGGAGACAGGGTGCATTATCATGGTCATGCGGTCTGACTCTGACCGAGGGTCACGGCAATGCGCTTGATGTCGAAAATTATGATCAGATCTCCGGAAAAGTTATCTCAGAAGTTGTTTATATCACAAAATCCGGCTATCTGACAATCAGTACTGATACTTATGTGCCGATTAAATTTGAAAATACACTCGAAGCCGAGAACGGCAAGGCCGGTACAGGTTCTGTCGCTCTGACAAAAACAGGCTATCCGGAAGATTATCAGTTTGATTATGCTGTTGCTGATAATTTCTCGATCGGCGAGGATGGCGTGATTGCTTATACTGATGCCGATCCGGCTTCTTATACGCTGACTGTTTCCGATGCTGACGGAAAATATGCTTCTTATACGGCAAATTTCATTCTCAGTACGGAAGAGATTCCAGTTGCATTCGATGCCGATCAGAAAAAGCTGATTCCTGCTGAAAACTTCACTGAAGAACAGGCCGCTAATTTTATCAAGAATATCACAAAAGTCAATATCAATGAAAAAGATTATTCCGCCTCCGGAAGAGGAGCAGTTCAGATTATTGATTCTGATGGTGTTCTGAATCTTGAAGCCGCTTCTGGCAATGGTGAAAATGCTGTTCCGGTATTCAATGCCGAAAATGGTGAATATACTCTGACCGTCACAGCAACAGGCTATGACAATCCGCTGACATTCAGTTTCAAGACAGATTCTGCTGAAACAACTGAAACAACTGAAACTACAGAAGAATCTTCTTCGACAACTACGACAACCAGTACCACAGCAAAGCCTTCCACGACCACGACAACAAAAGCAGCCGCTTCCACAACTGCTAAGGCCGCTGCCACAACTGCCGCAAAAACTACTACAGCCGCCGCTTCTTCCGATTCCGGCTCAGAAAGTCCGAAAACAGGCGATTCCAGAAATGTCGCCATTCCGGCCGCTGTGCTTGCAGTCGCTGGTCTGACAGTGCTTGCTACTAAGAAAAAGAAGTAATCCAATATTCATTATATTTTTCCTTTCAGGAATTAAATCCGCATGATCGCCCTGTTACGTCTCCCGACTGACAGGGTGATCATGTATCTGACAAAATTTTGATACAGGAGTTTTTTATTATGCTATTTTTAATTGCTGTCCTGATCGCCGGATTGTTTTCATGGTTCTGTGCCGATGCGATCAGAAAAAAACCATTGCCGTTCTATCTGATCGGAACAGTCTTATCTGTGATCATGATTGTTCTGAATCAGACACATGTACATTTTTCGCCTTTTATGACGAATTATATTCTTGGATTATTCAGCAGAGGTGCTCTTGCGGCGGCCTTATGGTGCGTTGTCGCATGGATCGGCGCGCTTCCCGATGAAGCCAAGAATCTCAGAAAAAAACTGCTTCCGGCGCGCGGAGAACTCTCGATTTTCTCCGCTCTGATCACGATTTCTCATGCGGTTGTATACGGCATTTCTTACTGCAAGAGATTATTCAGCGGTCATGATCTGCAATCTGATTTTGTGATCACCTGTGTGATCTGTCTGATTCTCATGCTGATCATGATTCCTCTGACGGTGATTTCATTCAAGGCGATCAGAAAAAAAATCAATGCGAAAACTTGGAAAGCCATTCAGAGAACAGCATATATTTTCTATGCGCTGATCTATCTGCATGTGATGGTGATTTTAATTCCCCGTGCCCGTGCGGGTCGTGAGGGCGTGCTTCTGAGCATTATTCTCTATACGCTCGTATTCGCCGGCTATGCTGTATTTCGTATCCGGAAGGCTTTTATCAAGAATAAAAAACCTCAGAATAAAGCCGTTCTGAACGGAGTCTGTGCGACAGTTCTGATTTTTATCACAAGCATGATCGGCATTTTCTCCCGTGCTGTCGAATCGCCTGCGATGACATCAGAAATTCCTGAAACTACGACCGTTCCAGTACAGACCGAAACAACCGTCATGACAGAAATTCCGGCCTCTGAATCTGAATCAGTATCTGAATCAAAAGCAGAATCTGAAACAGAATCTGAATCTGAATCAGAAACAGAAATTCAGACCGAAACAGAATCCGTATCTGAAACAAGTTCTGAATCCGTATCATCAGAAACGCAGATCTCTGAAACGATCGCTACGGAAACACAAAGCTCTACAGAAACTGCTGTGATTCTTACGGAAACTGCCGTTCAGGAAACTGCTCCTCCGGAAGAAGAAGTCCAGACCCCCGAAGATGATCAGCCCGTTCAGGAAGAAGCTCCCGTTCAGGAAGAACAGCCTCAGCCTGAAGAGCCTGCCCCTGAACCTGAACCCGAACCAGAGCCGATTGATAACAGTATCTATCACGATGGTGTCTATACAGTCACGAAATTCGGCTATGACAGCGATGTGACTATTATCGTCACGATTCAAAATGATATTATCACAGATGTCTCTGCAAGCTGTAACGAAAGCGATATGTATTATTTTGATGTCGCCTATCCGGTTCTGAAAAGTGCAATCCTCGCTTCTCAGAGTCCCGATGTGGATGCCGTTTCCGGCTCGACATACAGTTCCGATGCGATTCGTGACGGAGTCCGTGAGGCTCTGAATCAGGCTAGAAAATAAACTTGCATATTCTTTCCGGATGTGCTATAATAATAAGGGGGGTATTATGAAATTCAGAAAAATGATGATATTACTATTCCTGTCCGTTCTGCTGACGGGATGCCGTCCGGAAAAAAATGCCGAAATTCCTACAGAACCTGCCGTCCGTGATCTCTTCGCTATGGATACTTATATGAATCTGAAAGTCTGGAGTCCGGACGGCGATGCCGTTTTAGATCAATCCGCTGTGCTGATCGCTGATCTGGAGAAATTACTTTCCGTCACGAATCCCGACAGCGATACCAGCCGGATTAATCAGAATGCAGGAAATTTTATTGCTGTTTCTGATCATACAGCGAATCTGATTCAGGAAGCCGTGCTGATCGGCTCGGAAAGTCACGGAGCTTTGGATATTACAATCTATCCGGTTCTGAAAGAATGGGGCTTTACAACCGGAAATTATCAGATTCCGGATGAGAATACTCTCAGAAATTTATTATCTCATGTGGATTATACACAGATTCAGCTTGAGGAAAATCAAGTCCGGATTCCGGAAGAATTTCAGATTGATTTCGGCTCTCTTGCAAAGGGCTATACAAGCGATCAGCTGATTGCATTATTCAGGAATCATCAGGCGGAATCGGCGATTGTGAATCTCGGCGGAAATGTGCAGGCACTCGGCAGGAAACCGGACGGCTCGCTCTGGAATGTCGGCATTGTGAATCCGCTTGTTCCGGAAGAGAATCTCGGAGTTGTCAGAATCGAGAATCAAGCCGTGATCACATCCGGCAATTATGAGAGATATTTCATCGGCGATGATGATCATATCTATTGGCATATTATTGATCCGAAAGACGGTTATCCGGCTGATAACGGCCTGATTTCCGTGACGATCATCGGAGAAAGCGGACTGCTCTGCGATGCACTCTCTACGGCCTTGTTTGCTGAGGGAACGGAACAGGCAGTTGAGCATTATCAGCATTCTGATGATTTCGAGATGATTCTCGTCACGGATGACGGGAAAATTCTGCTTTCCGAGGGGATGCAGGAGAATTTTCAGAATCTGAGTTCATTTCCGGTCGAGGTGATCGCTCATGAAAAATAAAAAAATCATGATAATAATTATTATTATAATTATCATTCTGATTTTCTGTGTGATCTATACGGTCAGGAGCTTCCGGAACCCCTCCGGAAAACATGTGCTGATTATTCAGGATAATCAAATTATTTATAATCTTGATCTTGAAACTGCCGAAGATCAGGAAATCAGAATCAATTATCAGAATCATTATAATATGATTAAAATTCAGAATCATGAGATCTGCATTTCCGAGGCTGACTGTCCTGACCAGACTTGTATCAGAACAGGTGTTCTGAAATCGGAAACGCTTCCGATTGTCTGCCTGCCTCACAAGCTGATTATCAGATATGCCGAAGAGGGGGAATCGCCTTGAAACTCAGAAAATTGACAGAACTCGCCTTGCTGACCGCACTCGCCTTGATTATTTTCGTCATAGAACTCAGAATCCCGAATATGATTCCCATTCAGGGAGTCAAATTAGGATTGGCAAATATTATCACTGTCTATGCTGTATTTCAATACAAGCCATCGGAAACGGCGATGCTTGTCGCCTGCCGGATTATTCTCGGAGCGATGTTCAGCGGAAATATGAGTGCTTTGCTTTACAGTTCCGCCGGAGCGTTCTTCTGTCTGATCGGTATGATTCTGATCAGCAGATTTCTGGATTTGAAATATATCTGGATTTGCAGTATTCTGGGAGCGATGCTTCATAATACAGGTCAGATTCTTGTTGCTGTGCTCGTGATGCAGTCAACAGCAGTATTTGCTTACTTGCCTGTGCTGATTCTCTCAGGAAGTATCGCCGGAGCTTTTACAGGCCTCTGTGCTCAGCTCGTGATCAGAAGAATGCAGAATACAACTCCGTGAAATTCACGGAGTTTTTTTCTTATCTTACAGAATTGTAATTTTTCTGAAATCTGCCTGTTATTCTCATATGCTATGATAAGATCAGAATCAAAAAGGAGCTGAATCATTATGGAATTTCTCAGAATCGAAAATTTAACTAAAATCTACGGAACAGGTGAAAATCAGGTCAAAGCTCTGGATCATATTTCTTTCACCGTTCCGAAAGGGCAGATGACTGCCGTGATCGGAGCTTCCGGCTCAGGAAAATCAACGCTTCTGCATATCTTAGGAGCAGTCGATACACCTGATTCCGGAAAAGTCTATCTTGATGATCAGGATGTATTCGCTCAGAATCAGAAAAATTTAGCAGTATTCCGGAGAAGACAGGTCGGATTGATTTATCAGTTCTATAATCTGATTCCGGTGCTCAGTGCCGAGGAAAATATGACGCTTCCCATGCTGATGGACGGCAGAAAACCTGATCCGGCTCAGGTCGATGAAATGCTTTCTCTGATGGGTCTGACCGAACGCAGAAAACATCTGCCCTCGCAGTTATCCGGCGGACAACAGCAGAGAGTCTCGATCGGCAGAGCATTATTCACCTCTCCGGCGGTGCTCCTCGCTGATGAGCCGACAGGCAATCTCGACAGCAAAAACAGTATGGAAATTATGGCACTGCTCCGGAAATCGAATCAGGAACGGCATCAGACTATGCTGATTATTACGCATGATGAAAATATCGCTCTGCAATGTGACAGAATCCTGACGCTTTCAGACGGGAAAATTATTCATGATGTCATGACAGGACAGGGGGGATCATCATGTTTGAAAAATTATTAGCTAAAAAATATATCTTTCAGCAGAAACGTCATTCGATTCTGACAATATGCAGTATCGCTTCTGCACTCGCATTGATGACGGCTCTGTTCATGCTGTTTTCGACTCTGTTGTCATGTATGCATGATGTGATCTATGATAACGCTCCGTATCATTATAAAATTATTAATCTGACTAAGGACAAGGCCGAATCGCTTCTGAATCTTCCGGAATTCGACTGCAATATGATCATAGAAAAAGATTATACATGCAGTGTGGAATTGTTATTGAAAAACTATACAGAATATGATTATCTTGCTGATCTTGATGATTACTGGAAAAATTATGAAATCAATCCCGAAAAACAGATCGAGAAAAACAGAATCCTGATTACTCTTGATATGAAAGATGTCGATGCCCGTGCGGAATTCGCTCAGATCTTCGCAGTATTTTATATTTTCGTGATCTTCTTGGCATTATTATTAAGATTAGTAATTGATACGGCTTTTGAAATTTCTTCTAAAGAACGTGAAAGACAGTTCGGAGTCTTGCAGTCGATCGGAGCGACTTCTCAGCAGATCGTGAAAATTATCACGTTTGAAGGTCTGATGCTTTCAGCAATAGGCGTACCTGTCGGCACGCTGATCGGTACGGGAATCGGCTATATCGCATTTCAGGCGATTCTGTCAAGCGGTATTGCAGAAGCCTGTCTGACTGACGGTCAGGAGAGTTTACTGCATTATCATGTGAATATCATCTTACTGATCATAGCGATGATCACAGGTCTTGCATGGGTGTTATTCTCGGCATACGGAACGGGTATGAGAGTGATCAGAATGACTCCTGTACAGGCGATCAGCAACCGGAGCAATCAGATTATCAAAGTCAGAAAATTTTCTCTTACCGGATTGCTATTCGGCTGGAAAGGCCGTCTTGCTTCGGGGAATAATCACCGACAGCCGAAAAGATTTATTATTACAGTATTATCTCTGATGCTCTCGATGGTATTATTCGCTTCTACTTCGATTATTACCGAAAAAATCGGACTCGCTATGGATAAGACTCTTGAAGAGGTATACGGCTATGTTGATCTTGATATTATGTGCAGTACGCTGTCTTCTGACGGAGCTGACGGCTATTTCAATATCGTCAGACAAGTAGAAGAATCGCCGTATTTTACGAATGTCTGTGCCGGTATTAATCTTGTCGGCAAGAAAGAAGATACGCTGGTCATGATTCACTATGTCAATGAAAATCAGTATCTACAGGATTTCAAGAACAATCCGCCTGTTTCGTATCAGGAACTGAATCAATCCGGAAAATATCTCTATGCTTCTGGAATTCCTCTCGAAAATGATGTCTACAGCATAGATAAAAGCATCAGTTACGGAGGCGATAAATCAGGATTTCAGGATACTGATATTACTTATCCGATCTTTCAGAAAACAGGCATTCCGGAGAATTTCAAAGAATATTATCATAATTCTGAAAAATATGTATGGCTCTATGCTCCTGTTGAATTATATCAGAACAGTGCAAAGGATTTATATGAATTATCACGATATTCAGGGGATTTCACTGTCATGCTCACTGATACGAAAGATCATGACAAGGCTGTTGCATTTCTAAGAGATTTCAATCTTGAATACATCATGGATGTCTATGAAACGCATCATCAGGAAGAAACTATCCTCTCCGCAGTCCGGATCGGCCTGAATTTCCTGAATATCATGTTTGTTTTAATTGCAATGATCAATATGATCAATATTATTTCAACCGGAATCGTCAACAGGAAATCAGAAATTGCCTCGCTTCAGAGTCTCGGCATGGAAGAGACTCAGCTTTACAGCATCATGATTCTGGAATGCTTCGAGTATGCCCTCACAGCAGGCGGATTCTCTGTCATACTGACTGAATTTTTATTATTTCTCACAGGAAGATTCCTGAAATTATTTGAAGTCTATGACGGTGACGGCAGTGTCCTTGTCTCGATGGACGGCATGATCAGTTATACTGAACCGCTCCCAAGACTTCTCATTGCAATTATTCTTGCATTTGTGATCGCCTTTTTATCTTCTCTGATTCCGCTCAGAATCATGCAGAAAACTCCCATAACAGAGAGAATCCGGTCTGTTGATTAAAACTACTTGCTTTTCCCCCTGATCTGTAGTATAATAATAATAACTACAGATAAAGGGGGGATTTTTATGAAAGAAAAAATCCTGAATTTCTGCAAGGCACAGCCTGTTCTGATCATTGCATTTCTTTTGGCTGTCCTGACGATGTTTCTGATTCCGCCGGATCAGAAATATCTTGAATACTGTAATTTCACAGTACTGATCGAATTATTTTCCCTCATGATCGCCGTGGCCGGACTCCGGAACGCCGGAATTTTCGATAAAATCACAGAATTTCTGCTCCGTAAGGCCGGAACGGTCAGGAAATTGGCAGTCATGCTGATTCTGATCTGTTTCTGTTCGGCGATGCTGGTCACGAATGATGTCGCATTATTGACATTCGTGCCCCTGACAATTCTGATATTTCAGAAAATTCCCGATGAAAAAGCAAGAATTTTAACCATCGTTCTTGAAACGGCCTCAGCCAATATGGGCAGTATGCTGACACCTGTCGGCAATCCTCAGAATTTATATCTTTATGATACTTATCATCTCAGTATCGGGCAGTTTATTGAAACAATGCTTCCGTCCGGAATATGCAGTCTGATCATGCTGATATTATTAACATTTCTGCTTCCGGAACGGAACTGTGAGTCTTCCGGTTCAGAATCCATACGGATCAATCAGAAATCAGCCGGAATCTACGGAGGATTATTTCTGTTCTGTCTTCTGACGGTATTCAGAATCGTACCGGACTGGATTTGTCTGCTTGTGACTGTAATATTAATTCTGCTCACAGATCGGAATTTATTCAGAAAAGCCGATTATGCATTATTGGCATCATTTATCTGTTTCTTCATATTTGTCGGGAACATGGCGAGAATCGAAGCGGTCAGAGAATTTTTCTCCGGTATTCTGACGGGTCGGGAAGTGATAGTTTCTATTCTGTTATCGCAGGTAGTGAGCAATGTTCCGGCGGCGGTGATGCTTTCAGGCTTCACGGATAACGGAACGGCTTTATTATTAGGTGTGAATCTTGGCGGTCTGGGAACGCTGATTGCTTCTATGGCGAGTCTGATTTCTTATCAATGCTACCGGAACGCTGAGAATGCAAAGCCTTTCCGGTATCTGCTGACATTCACGGGAATCAGCCTGATTATGCTCGCCGGATTGCTGGGAATGTATTTTATTATAAAATAAATTAATTTTGAAAGGACTGATATTCAGGAAGATTAAAAAAACCGGAGTTTCGCGCTCCGGTTTTCTGATTATTTTTTCTGATTCTGACATTGACTGCATCCGGAACAGTTCCCGCAGGAACAGGATTTTCCGCTCTTACGATTTTTAATTATCTTACGGACTGCAAGAATGATCATCAAAGCAATCACAAGAATCAGAATCATATCAACAGGATTCATAAAATATCACACTCCCGTCATGAGACATACTGCATGGACGATCGCCGAGGCAATCCATGCGAATGCACATTGCCATACCACAACAGCGACTGCCCATTTACTGCCTAATTCCCGTCTGATCGCCGCAATTGCCGCTACGCACGGAGTATATAACAGCGAGAAGACTAATAAAGCCGCCGCAGATGCCGCTGTCATCGAAGCCGATGCTCCATCCGTGAAGAGAATTTCCAGAGTCGAAACAACAGATTCTTTCGCCATGAAACCGCTGATCAGAGCGACAGAAATTCTCCAGTCGCCGAGTCCGGCAGGTTTCATGATCGGTACGAAGATGCTCGCCGCTAAAGCAAGAATGCTGTTTTCAGGATTTTCGGTCATATTCAGATGCAGATCAAAACTCTGTAAGAACCAGATAATTACAGTAGCGATCAGAATCACGGAAAAAGCTCTCTGTAAGAAATCTTTTGCTTTTTCCCAGAGCAGTTGCAGAACGCTTTTGGCATCAGGCATTCTGTAATTAGGAAGCTCCATTACGAACGGAACGGCCTCGCCTTTGAAGATCGTTCCTCTGTAGAGACAGGCCGCTAGAATTCCGGCTAGAATGCCTAATAAATAGAGTCCTGTCATGATCAGACCGCTGTGCTCCGGAAAGAACGCACTGACGAAAAATGCATAGATCGGGAGTTTTGCTGTACAGCTCATGAACGGAGTCAGTAAGATTGTCATTTTTCTGTCACGTTCGCTGGGGAGAGTTCGTGTGGACATCACAGCCGGTACACTGCATCCGAAGCCGATCAGCATCGGAACGATACTCCGTCCGGAAAGGCCGATTTTTCTGAGTAATTTATCCATGAAGAATGCGACTCGCGCTAAATAGCCGCTGTCTTCGAGAAGCGACAGAAAGAAGAACATGATAATAATAATCGGCAGAAAGCTCAGAACGCTTCCGACTCCGGCGAAAATGCCGTCTATGATCAGACTCTGAAGAACTGGATTTGCTCCGGCATTGGTCAGAGCAGTATCAGCGGCTTCGATCAGAGCGTCTATGCCGGATTCTAATATTTCCTGTAACCATGCGCCGATCAGATTGAAAGTCAGATAGAATATCAGAGCCATAATGCCGATAAATGCCGGAATTGCTGTGTATTTTCCGGTCAGGAAGCTGTCAATTTTCTGACTTCTGAGAGATTCTTTGCTTTCGGCGGGTTTGGTGACGGTATCGGCACAGAGATTCTGAATAAAATCGAAACGCATATCAGCGACAGCGGCACTGCGGTCGAGGCCGCGTTCTTTTTCCATCTGGAGGACAATATGTTCCATCATTTCTTTTTCGTTCTGATCAAGATTCAGCTGAGTAATAATTTTCTCATCGCCCTCGATGACTTTAGAGGCCGCAAATCTGAGGGGTAATCCGGCTTTTTCGGCATGATCTTCGATCAGATGGCTGATGCCGTGCAGACATCTGTGAACTGCTCCGCCGTTCTGATCTTTCCGGCAGAAATCCTGTCGAAGCGGTTTTTCCTGATAATAGGCGATATGCACGGCATGTTCAATCAGTTCTTCGATTCCCTCGTTTTTAGCGGCTGAGATCGGCACGACCGGAATGCCGAGCCGTTCTTCCATGGTATTGACATCAATACTGCCTCCGTTAGCTGTGAGTTCATCCATCATATTCAGCGCGGCGACAACAGGAATTTCCATTTCGAGTAACTGCATAGTCAGATATAAATTTCTTTCGATATTAGTAGAATCAATAATATTAATCATTGCATGAGGCTTTTCATTCAGGACGAAATCACGGGAAACGAGTTCCTCACTGCTGTAAGGCGACATGGAATAAATACCAGGGAGATCAGTAATGACTGTATCAGGATGATTTTTAATTTCCCCGTCTTTCCGGTCAACAGTGACTCCAGGGAAATTGCCGACATGCTGATTTGATCCGGTCAGACGGTTGAATAATGTTGTTTTTCCGCTGTTCTGATTGCCGACCAGAGCGAATTTCATGATTGTGCCGTCAGGTAACGGCGTACCGCTTCCCTTGGGATGGAATTTACCCCCCTCGCCTAATCTGGGGTGATCGGCGCGGAGAGTCGGTTTTTTATGCTGATCTGCTTTTGATTTTTCAACAGGACAGACCAGAATCTGTTCAGCATCTGCAAGGCGGAGTGTGAGTTCATAGCCTCTGATCCGGAGCTGTAAGGGATCGCCCATCGGTGCGTATTTTATGGGAGTAATTTCCGTATCAGGAATAATCCCCATATCCAGAAAATGCTGACGAAGTGCGCCCTCGCCGTTGATTTTTTCCACTCGGACGGTCTGACCGAGCGGAGTTTCTTTGAGTGTTGCCATAATCTGATAACAAACTCCTTTCTGATTAAAGATATGATTTTATTTTATCATAAATCAGAAAAGTTGTCAATTGCCGACAGGAAAAGACCGGAGTATTTCAGAAATACTCCGGCTTTCATGATATTTCATACATTCTGGGCTTCGAGCTGTTTCATAGCTTCTTCGTACTTAGCTTTCAGCTCGGCATACTGATCTTTCATGGATTGTTTCAGATAATAGACGCAGTTTTCACGGACATTGAGCTTATAATAAATCGCATAGGCCATGTCACGGCAGTGACGGTAACCGCACGCTCCGCAGTTGATATTCTGGGATATGAAATCAAATTTATGCATATGCTGGAATACTTTTTCATATTCTTCGGGACTGAGCTTCGGTCTGTGAGCGGATTCGTCTTTATAGCTTGTCAGGAAATCCTGAAGTTTCAGAGTCTTGTCAAATTCTTTGAATCTCTTGAATTTACCGATGCCCAAGAAGCCTCCGCTGGTTTCACGGATACTTTTTTCAGTAATCTTATGCATGATCTGTTCGACTTCGAGCAGAGTGGTATCATCATCCGGCAGAGCCGTACCTCTGTTACAGCCGTGGCGACAGTTCAGAACATCAAGAATATCCGGCTTTCTGTCATCCGGAGTTTCGGCATAGCGGTCAAGACTGGGATATAATTCATGAAGCCCCTCGGTATTTCTGATCACCAGATTCGGATTGAGCATCAGCATCGTTTCTTTGAGTCCGGACGGCATAGGGTACATTCTGCCGATACTTCCCTCGACAGCATCGAATTTGAAATCCGCAGGAGCATCCCAGTCGATTTTTTTCTTATTGACGAATTTATCCAGATTCTTGAACGTGACGTTATAATCATACAGACCTTCACGGCCGGCCTCGCTGGTTTTGGCGATACAAGGCGAGATCATGAACAGCGGAGCAGTTTCTTTCTGATATTTTCTGAGCCAAGTAGCAAGGCATCCGACCGGACTAAGTACAGGGCTAAGATACGGAATCAGTTCCGGCTTATATTTCTGAATATAATTCACGACAGTCGGACAAGGCTGAGTAATTAATTTTTTATTAGGATTCTCTTCCAGATATTTATTATGCATATAAGAACAAATATCCGCACCGTAGCCGACATCATAAATTCTGCAATTGGCATGACGTTTGAGCCACGCAAGCAGAACTTTCCAAGTACCATCCGGATAGCTTGTACGGATTGCCGGAGCGACAATCAGCACCATTTCTTTTTTATTCTCGAAGCATTCTTTGAATTCATTGATATGATCATGATAGCTTCTTGCGCCGTGACGGCAGTTTTTCACGCATTCACCGCAGTTGATACAGGCATCATGATCAATTGTAGTAATAAATTCATCAGAAGTTCCGGCTTTGAGTCTGGTAATATTGGCATGAACAGGACAGACACGCACGCAGGCATTACAGCCGATGCATTTTGTTTCGTCTACTGTGATAATTTGCATAACGATTCCTCATTTCCTATTGATATTATAGATTTATAGATTTATTTTTTTATTATTATAGCATAAGATATAAAAAAAGTCAATAATTTTAATATTTTCTGTGAATATTACATGGATTAAAAAAATAAATCTATATCGGCCTTTTTGATGAAAGTCAACAAGTTTTTCTATAAAAGTTTACAATTCAGACATAAACAGAACTTCCACGAACTGGAAATCCGTGGAAGTTCTGAAAAGAAATGAGAAGATAGAAAATTTTATGCATCGGGAAGAGATTTCAGCAGACCGACAATGAATTTCAGAATACTGAGAGAATCGGAAGAATCCGGAGAACCGTTGAGATTAACATCGGCATTCTGTTTCTGCTGATCGCTGAGGGATTCCTTACCGAGTACAGCTTTATTGAGCGTGATGACATCAAGAATATTGATCGAGCCGTCAAGATTGACATCGCCATACTTGATTTCAGAGGATATTGTTTCAGATTCAGTGGGCTGAGTCTGTGTTTCAGTGGGTTCGGGAGTAGTTGTTGTTTCTTCTGTAGTGGTTGTTGTTTCTTCGGTAGTAGTAGTAGTTTCTTCTGTAGTAGTAGTTGTTGTTTCTTCGATAGTAGTAGTAGTTTCAGGTTCAGTAGCTTCGGTTTCGGTTTCCCATACCGGAACAGCACCTTCGATCACCGTACCAGCCTGAGCGATCACAACATCATCAAGATAGATATTATTTACGGCATCGACAGTCTCGACATAGAGCACGATATTTGTCGCACCCTCCGGAATGGTATAATTCTGATTCGCAAGCTGTACCCATTGACCTTTAGGAGCTTCTGCCCTCGCTACGGAGGAATAATGTGTTTCGCCGTCCGCACCGGTATACTGAATTGTCAATGCAAATGTATCAGAAGCATTATCGCCGTCAAGATAGCAGGCATTCACGCTGAAACTATAGGAATTCCCAGCCTTGAAAATATTGGAATCAAGAGCGAGTTCCGCACCCTGCCAAGTTTTTTCACGGTTCTGAACGATCAGAGCGTCAGTGCCTTCGTAGGGCATTCTTCCGCTTAAAGAAACATCTGTACCGCCGTGACCTTTCCAGTTTCCAATGCCGTTCTCAAACGTATCATGCAGATAATAGCCGTTCTGATCGGGCTGAATTTCTGTCTGAGTTTCCGTTTCAGTGGGGATGGGTTCAGCAGTACCGTCAGTAGAGATAATAAAAGTCGAAACGCTTTTCGCCGGAAGCTGTGCCCAGAAAGAAGAGCCTGTATATTCCAGATTTTCAGTCAGAGCGAGATTTTCATCACCGGTAGTTCTGTATCTGTCAACATCGGTGATATTCTCGCCTTTGGAGAGACTGAACTGCTGAGCGTATCCTGTATCGCTCTTGTTGACTGCGACAACAGTCACTTGATTCTTACTGTTTTTATATGCCGAAATATAGACATTTTTTTCAGGCGATTCCGTAGCACTGATTCTGACATCATTCGGACGGACAAATTTTGAATACTGCGCCATACAGTAGCCTCGCTTGGAGATTTCGCCATTCTCTTTGAGAAGTCCGTAGCTTCTTCTGATATACCACCAGACATAAGCATTGAGATTTCCGACTACCAGACCATTATGAATATTTTCAGAAACTTCGATTGCTTCGGGCCATCTGTCAGCGGAATCGGCCTCACTGTTCGGAACATAGACTTCTGTCATCCAGATTTCTTTTCCGGAGTTTTCGAGAGCAGGGAAATCCATCCAGTCACGGGGTGTACCGTAGAAATGTGTTCCATAGAGATCGACATTGGCAGAAGCCTGCGGATTCGCAAGAATCGCATTGTAAATATCTTTTCTGTACTGGAAGCTCTCCGGAGACATGAGCTTTGCATTTGTACCGGCAGTGACAGCTTTTCCGTAATTGGCGATAAAACTTGTGAGTTCATCGGGACTCCAGTAAGTCCATTCAGCGGCATAATCAGGCTCATTCTGAACGGAAATAGAATATAAATTTACTCCCTGACTTTCCATATATTTGATATAATTATTCAGATGTTGAGCGTAATCAGCAGATTTTGATTTATCCAGCTGATATTTACCGCCTGTAATCGTACCATCGCCGTTGAATCGCATCGAAGCAGGAGGATTCCAAGGAGTTGCAAAGATTGTCGCACCCATTTTCTGAGCATAGAGGGCAGTAGGGACGGCATTTTTCCAAGCATTGGAATCATCACTGCAATAGATTCTGAGGACGGTCAGACCGAGTTCATCCGGCCCGTTACCGAAAGCCTTTTGTCTCTGCGCGTCAGTCATATCACCCTGAGAAATCCATTCAGGCAGATTGATACCGCCGAAACCTCGGATTGTCTGATAGCTGACGGAAGTATCAATATTGCAGACATCAGCGGCATGAGCCGGAAAGATCGTATAGATACTGAACAGCATAGCGGCGGCGGAAATGGCGGCGGTGATTTTCATAAAATGTTTCATAAAAAGATCGCTCCTTTGAATTGATTTACTGATCACAGCTATGTAAAAAATAAAAATAACTATAAATGAGCAAATTTGAAAAGTATTCGTCAAAATGCACAAAAGGAGTCAGTGAATCATGTCCAACAAAGCAGGAAGCGAGCCTCCATTCTGAGCGAAATGAAAAATAAAAGTAATTTGTT
>Ga0326513_10001340_pt1 | contig 19617 bp, 14 predicted proteins | sample 2_2465_0518_D_FD_203654 | JGI IMG/M metagenome (GOLD analysis project Ga0326513, IMG submission 203654) | Bovine rumen microbial communities from UC Davis, California, United States - 2_2465_0518 | ecosystem: Host-associated > Mammals > Digestive system > Stomach > Rumen | place: USA... | reverse complement strand
ACAAAAGAAGATTATGTCTATAACCAGACAATCAGAGTGTGGAACTGATAATAGCGAGAATTGAATGAAACAGACGATATTTGAAACAAGACAGAGAGCTGAGGAGTTGTTACGCGAAGCCATAAACATATGGCAGCAAAGTGATGACAACGATAAGCTGGAGGGGTTGGAAAACGACCCGATCCTAAAACTTATGATTACCGCTTTGGCATATCAAGTCAATGAAAGTATAAGTGACCTTGAGGCCATGAAAGACGAAGTGTTGGAAGAATATGCACAACTGCTTACACCATATGAGATTGGGCATGCTGTGCCTGCCACTGCAGTCATATCCACAGCTCTGCAAGATCCTATTTCAGAACTCGAGCTTAACAGTTCCAGCTCTTTCACACTCAATGGAACAGACTATAAGTTCATACCTTTGTTAAAGACACGACTGCTTAACATAAAGGATATTTCCATAGTAAGAATTGATGGTCGCCGTTGGAAGGTCACAATGAATTTCAGTACACCTACAAATGATCTCTCCGGCTTCGCCTTTGCTATTAAGAACCAGAACTTTCAGGATGTTAACATCACTCTGAACAGGCAACAGGTACCTATTGCAAAACCATGGGACTACTCAGAACTCCCATTGTCTGACTGCTTCGGTCTTGACACCATTCTTTATAACAGATCACAGACATTCGAGGCCTCAGCAACCTGTCTCGATTTGTTTGCCCGACAGAATGTGCGTATTTTTGTGATTCGTCCTCACAAACAATCTCAATTCACTAATGTTGAGACGGATACTTTTGACCTGATATTCGAGTTCTCCGGCATCAATGACAGTTTCAAATTTGACAAGAACAACTTGATTCTCAATCCTGTCATCTTGGTAAATGCAGAATTGCACAATACTACACTTTCCAGTCAGACGCCAGTAATACGCGTGGGAGGCTATGACAAGAATGACGAACAAGTAAATCAGCAATTCTTACATGCCATCCGTCCTTCAGAAGAGCAGCTATATGGCAATAGCCTTATAGAGATACGACGTGTAGCCGCAGACAGATTCAATCAGGGAAGACTCGTCAAGTTATTAAACGCAGTCATAGCAAGATATCATTCAGACTATTACGCATTCCAGAATCTGAAAGGTATATCTGGTGACAAGACCATGCAGGCATTACAGGAAATCTTGTCCCGATTAGTAGACATTGCCAGAAAAGACCAGTTGCGCCAGATTCCTGGTATATACATCCTATTACGTGATACAAAGCTCTTACAAACAAAAGATGGTAGTGTGGAAGTTGGTTATCTTACAACAGCAGGGGCTGGAATAAACTCCTCACTTAACGCAGACTGCTCTTTTATAGTGCCAACAGGACTTAATTCCTCACAAACCCATCAGATAGCGAATCCGGTTATGGGAAGTGATGAGATAACTGAGGAGAGTGCACAGGCAAGTCTGTCAAGATATTATATTGCCACATGCGACCGCATTGTGACACCTGCCGATATCAAACTTTTCTGTTATAATGAGCTGCTGACACGTTATGGAATCATACGCGATATGATCAGACAGATCACTGTTAACCGTCGTCAGCAGATAGAACGGAATGGTCCAGGATATGAGATAGTGGTAGATATACTGTTAGCAGACAATCCATTCGTAAAACGTAGTTTTGAAGAAAAAGTCTCTTTGGTCGAGATGCTTCTCCAAAAGATGATAGAGGTAAGAAGTACTAACATATATCCGATAGTAGTAACAATTCAAATCGAAAAATAAATAAGATATGGAAGGTTTCTTTTTAGATATTGTATACAAGAACAAGACGGTTCGTTTCAGGGTTGTCAATCCTGAGGCGCCCTTGAGCACACTAATGACCAATTTACGTCATGCCATCGGTGAGGACGGAAAACTCATCTTCGATTTTCCCTCAATTGATGATACCGGTGCCCCACTCGACTATTTCTTCGGGAAAGAAGATCCTGAGGTGCATGAGATACGTGTGCTACGCCCAAGGATAGGACGTAATGACCAGACACTTATGGACTATAACGTCCAAAGCGGTGACAAGGTGTTCTTGATACCAGATCCATTTCCAGGATGAGAGAGAGTAGCAGATATGAGATAAATCAGTTCAGCGGACGGAATCGCCGTCTGTTGTACGAATGGCAGCTACTCGATGAGAGGCTGGAGGACAGACATGATATCACATGTAATGTCATCCGCAAGAATGCAGCAGGTCTACCTACTGCCTATCTCATCCGCTACCAAATTAAAAGTATCTGCGGTGTAACTAATATTGAGCATTTCGGAGAACTTGGTGCAGAGAATATGCCTATCTTTGCCACTGGCTATAAGATGAGGATTGATCTTCCCGATTGCTATCCTTCTGTGGATGCTCCACCTATATTCCGTTTCCTTGTATACGATGAACAGGGAGAGCCTATCCCTCACCCTTGGCACCCAAACATCCGTTATTTCGGCGACTTTGCAGGACGTGTGTGCATAAATATGGTTGATACCTATACAGATCTGGCATGGGGAGTAGAACGTGTAGCCCAGTATCTTAGATACGATATCTATCACGCCATATCCGAGCCTCCTTATCCGGAAGATCTAAAGGTTGCATCTTGGGTCATAAGGCAAGGAGAGCCTAATGAATGGATTTTTTTTGATCAAATAAAAGAATATATTGAATCATGAGTAACCGATATAGTAACTCCGTTAGCAGAAGAATAGTCTGCGGGATATATATCCTGGTTCTCTGTTGCTTTGCATCGCATAGTACCAGAGCTCAGGTGACGACGGTGGATGAACAGAAGCTGCCAATGACAATCAGAAATATCACAGTCAGTCAAGATAATCCTTATACTGACCATATCAGTATGGAGGGCGATGCCACAGATAAAGACATTATGGTAAAGTTTGTTTTTGATGAAGCCGCCAACCAACTGACTGTAACACTAATTTCCCATCGGATGATCTTCGTTTTCAGGGAGGATGTTCGATACAAGCCATTGATAAAGGGACGGACTATACGACCAGACCAGCTTCCATATGTGGTAGCTTTTGACCCTACAGACCAATTCAAGATCTCAAAACTCTTTAAGAGTACAGTACCCAAGCCAAGAAAACAATATGTATTCCACCGTTGGATTGATTACGAAGGGTTACAGCCGGCACCACAAGAGTATTCGATGGTTAATGACTTTATCAGCCAGACCTTCGACATACAAAAGAAAGGAAATTCTGTTATAGTAAAGTTACGTGATATAATGTTGATGAGCGATATCAGCAAGCATCTTAATAAACGTAAGTATGAGATTGGCTTCGGTCGTGATCTCTTCACGGAATATCATGTGAATATACAGCGTAACCCTTGCTTTGGAATGGATGAAGACATTGCATCTGCACAGGCAGCACTTGATGGTATACGTAAAAGTTTCACGAGTCTCAAAAAGAAATTCGGCAGTGGCATCGTCACAAGTCAGGAAAGTCTGACAGTATTTGAAGAGCTTCAGGAGACACTTATGAAACAATATCCCCTTAAGGATGCACAAAGTCCATGTCCTGACTTGCAGCAGGCATTAGAAACATATAACATGTATACTGACTCTATCGCTAAGATGGAATGTAAAGTAGTTGACGAAAACGCAGGTAAGGGAATGATGGGTGAGGGCATCAATGATAGGATGCTTTTATCAAAGGCCCGTCAAATCGACAGTTCCGTTGCCCGATGGCTATTATCTAACGATCCTGTGGAGCGTCGCGATATTATATCAAATGTAGAGGACATCATAAAAAAAACAAATGAGGACATAACTTCTCAGGGAATATACACTAAGGAACAACGTGAAGCTCTGGCAGTATTCCGCGAAGCCGAACGATATTTCAAGAATAATTGTCTTAGACAATGATGAAAATAAAGGAACTGCTCATATCGATTCTCATTATGTCTGTTGTACCAACGGCAGCATGGGCTCAGAATGAGATGTCTGTGGAAGAGGAGCTCGACTCAACTTACACAGAGATCCATTATCGTATGATGCAGTTTCAAGAAGAACTGATGCAGATTGGTGCTGTGAGTGGCTTCCGCATGGACATCGATACAGATATGCCATTGACAGACCAACTTCTTGATGCCATATCCCTCAGGCTAAGGGCCATTTCAAGAGCAGTAAACTCTTTCTCTTCCAGATGGGATGCCTACTCTCAGGCTCAGCAGGTATATATCGCCGACAATGACAGTCTGCTGAACAAATTGGCAGAGATTCAGCAGATGCAACAGATGGTGACCGACACCTTGGCTTCCAGACAACAGCAATTTGAAAAGCTCTCAGCCTTTTCTAAGGCAGAGACATTCATATGGAGACAAGACAAGATTTATCGCAAATTATACAAGCAGGCAGTACAATTCTCCCTATCACCGAAACTTGCAGCAAAGCTTGAAAAAGTCAAGGCTGAAGAACAGGCTGTATTTGCAGATATAGAAACCAACTATAGCCAGGCGAAAACTGCTGTGGAGAGTTTCCCTGGACTTAATTTGAGAATGGAAGCTATTGACAACAAGTACTTCCAGCTTCAGAGTGTTTCTGCCAAGATACAGACAATTGAATATAAGCCTTTCATCCAACGTATCAAAGATTATCTGATAGGACTTGCTGCTGTGGCTATTTTACTTATGTTCTTTAACCTCCTGAATGCAAAGATAAAGACCCTCAAGGCTGCCAGAGATCAGGCCAAGAAGATGAAAGACATGATGGAAGGTCAGCATAATTATCCGACAATATAAATAATAAGATATGAGAAAATTAAGTATTTTCCTCCTTTCCTTTTTCCTCTTTACTGCATGTGACGAACTGCAGAATCCTGACATTGACGAGATGCTGTCAGACGATAAGCAAGAGGAGGTTGCTGGAGATGCATTGCATATATCAGAATTAAAGTTCTCTGAAGACAATAAAGAAATCCATTTGTCGATACGCCTCTTACATGATGTCGGTGACTATGATCTGATGGATTCCACTAAAGTAGTCATGAAAATCCTTCAGGAAATACAGGTTCTGCCAGGCAAGTATGGCAATGAGATCCAGCCAGTGGTAACAAAGATTTCTAATCCCAGCAGGGAGATTCTTAAGAAACTTAATCTTAAGCTACTATTGCTTGTCGACCTTAGCCTTCCACAGAAGCAAATAGATGAAGAACTCAGGGCAGTAAAAGAAATCAGGGCTCATTTGGGGCATGATGATAATATATATATTGCCTTCCTTCAAGGTGATAACATTAGCGAGACATACGAAGCCACCGACTATATTATAGGGAACTATTTCATACATCGTGAACCTGCATATACTTACCTTTACCGCTCTATTCTTACAAAATTGAATGAATTCTCTGATGAGAGTACTACCATTGGTAAAGCTAAACACAAGGTAATGATTATCATGTCTGGAGGTAAGACGTATGAAAACGACAAGCCTATCGACCCCAATCACTTCGCGCTCCAACAGCAATTAGCCGACAAGACCCAGGAATTTAAAAATTCTATATGGGCATACTATGCAAACTTCTCAACAAGCGTGACAAATGAAGATGAAATTTTTGCATTGTCTGACAACAGCAGCGATTCAAATATCCTGCAGTACTTTTGTCAGGATCTGAATGGAATCTATCAGACAGCATTCAACTGGCAGGAAATGGAAGATGACATGCTTAAAGATTTCCATATTAATCTGTCGAACTATAATGTTACCTTGGAGAATCCTGACGGAAAGATATTCCGTGGTGACCTCCATAAGCTGCAGGTAGGGTTTTATGATAAGGAAACCGGTGATCTGGTAGCCAAGGGCACTACAGATTTCTCACTTGGAACAGTATATCATCCTGTTATAGTACGTGATATCCCTATGAGCCAAGTGATAGCGACAGGAATCCTTACAACACTCTTCATATTATTTATTGTATGGATTATATTCCAGTTTATTGAGCCTTATATACGTTACTGGTTCTTTAAGCGTAAATACATAATATCATATGTTGGCAATAGCATGAGTGTTGAAGGACAAAGCGTTAATGAGTCATGCTACCTCTGTAAAGGAGCTTTCGAGAAAGGTGATGAGATAGTAATAAAATGTAAGCACACCATGCATAAGGAGTGTTGGGATGCTAATGAGTATCACTGTCCTGAACACGGTCGTCATTGTAAGGAAGGCTCACACTATTATAACAGTCATAATCTGTTAGACTCACACAACACGCTGTTCTATTTAAAGTGGATTATTGCCGCCATAATTGCAGGTTTTTCAGCATGGTGCCTGTTTATCAACAAAGACAGTTCCATTTCCTTGACTATCATTGATTACATGCACAAAATGTACCATGAGCTAACCTCTACAACGGATCAAGATAGAAATCTTCCATTTGTATATGGTGCATATCTTAGTGACCTGCCAGGCTTTGGCCAGATTGTAGGGTTCACACTTACATTTTTCTTATCGTTCTTAACTGTCAATAAGCGTAAGTGGATACAGAGACTGGCAGAGATACTTATCCGATCTCTTATAGCAGCTTTCGTAGGATGTCTGTGTTGCATTTTTGGCTGCCTTATTTCCATTTTTCTCCATCTCGACAGCGCAACGTTCTTGATTGACTGGATTCCTTGGACACTCTTAAGCTGTGTCATATTACTGGCAGTTTCTATCAAGACACGCACGCCAATCCGCAAGACATTCCTCCTGGCAGCCTGCGGCATATCGGTATTATCGATGCTGGTGTGGGGAGTTGTATATTATAACACCGTCATAAACTATCGTCTTTCTCTTCTGATAGGTTTTATCATCTACACAGTAGCCATAGCGGTTTGCATCGCAAAAGTGACACCACACTCTGAACGCTACTTCCTGCATGTTGAGGGGGCGATAAAGGAGATGGATATCGCACTATTCAAATGGATTCGTAATGATCCTTCCCATTCAGTTACAATCGGAAAATCTGTCGATTGCAGTATCCAATTGTCATGGGACATCAACAGTCAAGTTGCTCCAGTACAGGCTGAGATAAAGAGGCATCTTGACAGTATACTTCTCACTGCCCTTGAAGACGGGGTGTTTGTTAACGACAAGCCATTAGCACAAGGCGATGATATATGGTTGTATCACGGACGGAAATTTACTATTGGTAATACTACCTTTACTTATATTGAGAAAGACTTATGAAAAAACTGATATTATTTCTGCTGTTTGGAATTGTAGCTGGTAGTTTCACTGCCTGCTCAGACGAAAACTATAGTAGCAGGCTTAAGGAACTGATTATCGAGGATATGACCTTTGATCAAAGCCAGTCTACAAAGACTTTGACATTCAGGCATGAAGACCTGTCAAATTACGAATGTAAAAGCAGTGAGGATTGGTGTGCTGCTGCATTCGATTTTGCTAACAGTAAACTGACAATCAGCGTTAAGGCCAATGAGACATACGATCCCCGTACTGCAACCATCACACTTGCCGATAAGGTAGATGGCACGTTGCGTGCTTTTACAGTAAACCAGACACGTAACACCGGACTTTTCATTGATGAGACATTATTTAATATCTCAATGTATGGAGGAAGTGCGACCGTTGAGTTAGAGAGCAATGTGGAATACGATGTCGTGATACCCTCAGACTGTGATTGGGTATCTCGCGCTGAAGAACCGGCAAAGACCAGAGGACTTGAGAAATCATCTTTCACGCTGAATGTAAGTGAAAATAAGACTTACAAAGAACGAAAGGCGCTAATCACAGTCATCAACAAAGAAGAAAACTTATCAGGAACAGTTACTATAATCCAGCCGTTCGAAACCATCTTTAAGGCCGATAACACATCTTTCAACCTTGACATGGATGGTGGTATTATTACAGTAAATATGGAGAGTAATATAGACTATGAAGTAGTTATTCCAAAAGAGTTTAATTGGATCAGTATCCCTGAAACTTCCAAGACTCGCGAAACCAAGACCTCAGCAGTAACTCTTAAAATTGACGAGAACATGAGTTACGGTGACCGTGACGGTATTGTATACATTTGTAATGAAGATGCAGGCGAGGAAATAAAAGTTATAATCCATCAAACTTTCGCGGCAGTTCTTAAAGCAGATAACAATACATTCGAAGTTGCGATGGAGGGGGGTACAGTAACAATCAACATGGAAAGTAACATTAGTTATGATGTGATTATACCTGAGGATTGCAAATGGGTAACCCGTTCATCTGCCAAGACTAGAGCTGCAAAGCCCTCTATTGTCACACTGAGTGTAGCAGAAAACAAGTCTTATAAAGAACGTACAGTCATTGTCAATATCTGCAATAAGCAAGCTGGTGTGTCAGTACCGATAACAATCCATCAGCCATTCAATACTGTATTCAAGGCAGACAAGACCGATTTCGATGTTGATATGGCAGGAGGTCCCGTAACAATCAATATGGAGAGTAATATCAGTTATGACGTGACAATCCCTTCAGATTGTGACTGGATAACCCTCCCTGCTAGCGTAAGGAAGGCAGGTACAACTAGGGCTACAAGTACCTCTGTAGTAACTCTCCGTGTAAAAGAGAATACCACGTACTTGAATCGTGAAGCAGTCGTTACCATAGGCAATAAGGAAGCAGGAACTGAGATTAAGATATCTATTCATCAGCCTTTCAACATTGCATTCAAAGCAGACAAGACTGCTTTTGATGTTGAAGCGGCTGGCGAAACAGTTACAATTAATATGGAGAGTAATATCAGTTATGATGTGAGTATTCCATCTGGCTGCGACTGGATAACCCTTCCTACAAGTACAAGAAAAAAAGGTATTACAAGAGCTACAAACAATTCTACAGTGATACTCCGTGTAAAAGAGAATACAAATTTAAATGATCGTGATGCCGTTGTTACCATAGGCAACAAAGATGCTGAAAAAAATACAGCTTACAAGCCTATCAAAATATTCGTCCATCAGAAAGCCCTCACACCTTCATTAACAGTTGATAAGACCGATATAGAAGTTCCAACGGAAGGTGGCTCTGCCTCAGTTAAAGTAGAAAGCAATGTTGATTTTGTCGTTACTATTCCACCCGGATGCGACTGGATAAAACAATCCAATAGCTCTAGAACCCGAGCTGCCAAGACCTCTATTGTTACATTCACTGTTAGTGCAAACACAAGCGAACAAGATCGTACAGCAACGGTTACAATCAGCAATAAGAATGCTGGTGTTTCCGCAACCGTAAACATCAGTCAGAAGTTCAGTACCGTATTTAATGTTGATGAGTCACCTATAGAGATTGATGAACTTGGCGGTACACGCGAAATTACCGTAGCTGCAAATGTTGACGTCATTGTACTGCCTCAGGTCGATTGGCTAACAGTAGGAGAAAAGAAAGCTGGAGGCAAAGGATACTGGACTCAGCAGATTATTGTATCAGCCCTCAAGAACAAGGTAGCGAAGCGCGAGGGAGCAGTAAAATTCCTCCATGCACCGACCAACCAATCATTCATTGTCAAGGTTACACAAAACAGGCTCCTATACATTACAGAGCAAGAGATTACTCTAACCGAAGGAGATGGTCCACAGAAACCCACGTTGAACAATCCTAATGCAATGGAGGTAACCTGGTCATCTTCAAATATTGCAGTGGCCACTGTTAACAGTACCGGCATGGTTACAGCCGTCAAAGCTGGTACAGCAGAGATTACTGTGACATCTGCCGACAAGAAATATACGGATAAGGTAAAAGTAACAGTGAATAAAAAGGAAGCAGAAGAATAATGATGCGACAGCTGCGGATGTAAAAATCCGCTTTTGTCGCAAAATCACAGATCTGTCGCAACAAGAAGAAACATTTTCAAGATAAGTTTATTGGCCAGGCCGATTATAATTCATATCTTTGCATCAGAAATTTAAAGAATAAGACAAATATGGCATTAACAGCAGTATTAGAATTCGGTGACAATACCATCCAACGGTATTCAAAGCGCTACTTGGTGGCTGACTGCAAATTAATTTTCAATCGTCCTTACAATGCTTTTTGCCCACAGGGCGTAGCACGTTGCGAAAGAATTGAACTGGCAGTTGTTGCCCCTGGCAAGGAAGACCTCGGCATGTTCGAGTGGTTTACGAAACAAAGTCTGCAAGACGGCAGACTGATGATAACAATGTCTGGTGGATCCCAGGATACCCCCGACACGCAAACTCTTTATTTTTACGATGCAAAATGTTTCTCTCTCTCTGAGTATTACGATATCAACTCTTCAAACCGCCGTCTTATAAAGCTGGCTGTCGGAGCAGAGATAATACAAATTGAAGATGTAACAATTGAAAGGATCTAGGATATGGCTACACTCTATTCAAACGAACTCAAGGCAGTTGTGATTGCAGATGGAATGCAGGACAACATGCAGAACATATTAAAAGAGAAATGTCTGACAGTACAGCATTTCGACTATCATTGCGAGTACAACCGCAACCAGAATGGTGAGCATTTCGGTTCTCAGCAACCTGCCATACTGAATTTCACCATACGTGTCAACTCCATGTCACAGGCAAGTGTCTTCTATAAGAATCTTGTAGGCACCGGCTACTTCGAATACACTTTCCTCTTTAACCCCCATTTCGGCTCTAACATGCGCCTGTCAACTTATGAAGACGGCATGATTATCGACGGATATGTGGTTAGTGTAGAAGAGAATTACAATTCTGCCAAGAATAAGGAGAACAGGGAAGAACAGGTGATCCTTGATATAAAGATCCTTATCCGTTCTGTGCTTTATCTTGGACGTGATGAAAGCAGCAATCTTAAAAGTGTATTTATTCAGTAACAAAAAAGTGTATAGGCAATGGCAATAATAGAATTAAAGATACATGACATTAAACCCAATGGAGGTACGGGAGGAGAATCTGATTATACCACTTTAACCATTTTGACAAACAAGAAATATGATGGTACAGTCACAGCCGGTAATACTCTTAAGTTAAAGGGAGAGAGCGGAAAAGACAACCAATACTCTTTTTACATTACCGATTTCAGCTTTAAGAAGATAATGTACGAGCCAACGGCTATTAAGGTAAGACTTGACGTCTATCCTGTAGCCAAAGGCAGAGAGGAACCCACTTGGGATCCGATAGTTAAGGACAATATAGTTACTACCTTATTAAACAATAAGGTAGAACTTTTGTCACTCATAGATGAGAAAACGGCGGATAAAGATAAGAAGGTTATAGGTAGTGATTACTATATAGCAGATGTGCAACCCCACTATAAGCCAGACTCCATGTTTATTATCTTGAAGATCTTCAGTCTGGATCACATGTTGACTTTCAAGCAGGACAGCAGGACATTCGTGGCAAAGAAATTCTTTTCTGAAATTCTCGAGAAAGAACTTGTGAACTACAAGCTGCCATGGGACCCCCAAAAAACCATCACATGCAAGAACAACATGAAGGTTCTTACCTACAAAGGAAAAGATGACAAGATGACAGAGCACATCTTCCCATATCTCGTACAGTATAACGAGAGTTTCCAGGATATGGCTATCCGTACCGCAAACCGATGGGGAGAGTTCTTCTTCTATGAAAACGGCACTATCAATGTAGGTTACGATGCTACAGCCGAGGCTGTAGAGAAGAAAGACTGGCAGGAATTGACTTATTGCGATATTGACGACGGAATAGAGGTTGAATTTGCCGAAAAGTTTGCGGCCGAAGCTGCATATGATGATAACGTTATCGTAAGTAATGTGAACAAAGATCCCCAAGAGATAAAGGGTCAGATGGGTTGCGATTCTGATCACGATCTCGACAAATGGATCATGAAACAATTCCCAATGTTCTTCAGCAACACAAAGAATATCCCTACTTGGATTACTAATGCACTTTTCGACAACACTTATAACCTCCTTGTGGCAAAAACCCATATAGGAGACCTCAATGACATATCCAACGAGAAGTACTTCAGCAAGACAACACCAGCCGAACAATATGGCTATGAAACAGCCCCTAAGAAATTAAATCTGTTCAGCGAGTTGAAATCTGATTTCACCGAAAAGAGATACCGTAATATCCTGCTCAAAGAGCTGCAGGCAAGTAAGAATGCCGTTGTACTTGATTATGATACCACCTATCCTGACTTGAAGCTTGGTCAGATAATCAAGGTACAGAATAAAGAGTATCTTGTTGTCAATGTGGAATGTAAAACCGAGGAAAAGCGACTTGTTCTCAACAAAGAGCAAGAAGTTGTACCGCTTGACACTACTCCTACTCTTCTCTTCAAGGTTAAAGCCATAAGCAAGATCACTAATTGGAAGAATCTGGATGGCAAAGAAGAACCGGATACGTTCTGCCCAACTATCATACCTGCCGGACATATCAGGACGTCAGGTCCTCAGCTGGCAACTGTTACCGATGCTGATGACCCGAATAACCAGAACCGCGTGAGGATTATGTTCCCCGCATGGCAAAATGTTCCCGAGACAATGGATGATAAGACCAAAGAGGCTTCCTCTCCTTGGATAGTATATGCTACAAGCTCTGCCAGTAAGGGTAACGGTATCTTCGGCAGACATTATGAAGGAGACCAGGTGATAGTCAACTTCGCACATGGTAATGTGGAGCGTCCATATATCGTAGGTGGACTGTCGATGAAGGGTAACAAAGTGCCTGGAGAATTTCTTGAGCGTGACATCGTGCTAACCTCTCCCGGTGGCCATGCCTTGAGAATAGAGGATGGCTCTGGAGCAGGACTGACAGCATTCCTCTCTGGAACGATATTACCAGGCTATGAACTATTGACCACATGGTTCCCATCATTGGGAGGCCAGGATATCTTCAAACTGTTTGGTAACGACACCCTATCAAAGAACTCCAAGGGCTTTGAGGGCGGATTCCAATTGACCGACAAATATGGTGTATACAGTATTACCGGTTCTACCGATGGACGTAACGTCTCAGTGAAATCGCCTTGGGGTGATGTAAATATCAGTGCTTTCACCGGCATCAGCATCGAGGCGCCTAACGGCGACATCTCCATAAAGGGTAAGAATGTCAGCATTGAGGCTGGTAACAACCTCGAGCTGATATCAGGTACCAATGTAAGTTACCGTAAGTTCAAGCACGGAGATTCCGGATTGGGAACAGTTGGACTTTCTTTGGCAGAAATACCTATTGCTGCAGCTAAGAAACTTGCATCCAAGATCAATATAATCGATTTCTCTTACCTCCGTAGCATAGCTGAGGTTGTGTTCCGTCCTGTAGAAGGTGCCCTGACGGTTAAGTCCAACCGTTTCCTTAAGCTTGAGGCAGGAAAAGACCAATGCGACTACCCTGCTGCCGCTTATACCAGTCAGGCATTAAAGTCAAAACATGCTAAGGACGAGAAAGCAATACGTAAAGGTATCAAGACTCAGGCAAGCGTCATTGAACTCATATCCAAAGTCGGCGTCCTCGCTGGTGAAGTTGACCGAAAATACAGAGAGAATTATAGAAACTGTGTCAACCACTATAAATTGTCACCCTCCAGCTTAATGCAGACTATCGAACATTATCGTTATCTGGCTGAAGGATTTAATACAAACGGACAAGTCCAGATCTGTAAGACCTTCAATGATATGGATAATATTATGTGGGCAAATCCTCCTTATAAAAAAATTACAGAGGATAATCTTGGATTCCTAGACTGTTTCCAGATAGCAAATGCCAATGATGTGACCAACGACACCATTGCCACTGTTTCCCATAGAAATCAGGCAATAGAAAATCTTCCTTCTGAGGATGAGAAAAAGGCTGCTATTATCAATGAGCGTAAGAGAGCACGTAAGGATATCCTCAAGTCAGCAAACACCCTACGTGAGGCTATTTGTAAATTCCTGGAACACAGAGAGCTCAAGAAAGAAGAAATCGGCAAACAAATTGGATGGTTCGTCACCTCTGCGGTGCCAGAAAATTACAGGTCGGCTATGGAAAAAGCCTTCTCTAAGAGCAGCCTTGCCGAATCGTTCTATTACCAAGATCTTACTGTCCAGCAGAAGAGTCTTGACAGAGCATATACAGAAGCCGCTCTTGGCGAACATCGTAAGGTGCTGAAGCGCATGGCTGCCGTAGCATTCCTCGAAGCCTTGGGATTCAAGGATGAGTGGCGTAGGAAAGAACCTGAGGCCATTCCAAATATTGCCAATAATGCCATCGTGGCACCAGCTGGAGCTCCCGGAATACCACAACCACCAGCACCTGCTGCACCATTTATGTCCGTGCCAAAGCGTCCAACCAAATATGCTGATTTCGTAAATCAGGCAAAATGGAATAGGTATGTTAATTCCCTCGAGTCCATACCTCGTTTAGATGCAGCTCAATACGCTGCAGCAAAGACCGCTCTGGATGCCCTGAAAGGATTAGTCAATGCTGATAGTATAATGGACTGGCACAAGACCAGGATAGAAAACAGTTCATGGAGTAATGCCAAGAATGGTAGCATCCTGTTCACTCATAATGGTAACACCTACGCTCTTAACGAAAACATTGCAGAGATAGAGGGTGCTGCAAAGGAGAACCTCACCACTCTGGAAGATCCAGACCGCAATGTATATGATTTCCTCAATGCCATAAAGGATAGTTTAAAGCATTTAGAATAAAATAAGCGATTATGGGATATATATATGATGATTGGAAGAAACTGTTAGACAACTTCCAGCAGTGCGTAGAGAAAGATCTCGAAGAGATTCACAATCAAAAAGCAGAAGTTCAGCAGATCAAGACAGACATATTCAACCGTCTTGACCAAGGGCTCTTCTACCGCAACAGCAATCGTATCGTTCTTTCCGCACCTGAGATAGTAATTGGAAATGTAGACAAGAGCGGTGACCTGCAAGGTGGTATCGGCCACGTGGTAATCAAAGGCAGCGACCTGAAGCTTGAAGGTGTAGGCGAGTCTGGTTCCATTGTCAGCCGTGCCCCAAGCATCCGCCAGATAGCTGTCGACCCAGGTATCGATGGTATGGAAAACGTGGTATGCGGAACTTCAGAGATTGTTTCTCAGGCTGGAGGTATTGTTCTTCACAGCAACGATGCCACTGATGCCTTCTCTATGTCCGGCCCTACCGCTTCCAAAGGTGGTGTTTGGATTCATGCCGACAATGATCTTACCCTCGAGGCAGCCGTCACCAACGATATAAGGAAAAAGAGCATTGAAGATCAGATAAAGACTCTTACTACCGAGGCCACAGAGCTTAAGGAACAGATGGAACAGCAGAAGAAGGATGTTGACAAGTTCTTCACCGACATGAATAAACTGCATGAAGCAGAGGAAAAAATCAACATCTCCGACAATTACTGTGTCCGCGTCAATGCTGGCACCATTGATGAGATTCATGAATATATGGACTCCATCATGCCGTCACTCTATCAGTCTACCATATCCTTCATGCGCTCCGTTTCAAAACTGGCAGAGGTAAACCGCATGAAGAAAGCTCTCGAGAAAGAGAAGAATGCCCTTAAGAGTACGGATGACTTCAAGAAGAATACTACTGGAGCATCGATGAGCATCAATGCTGAGCGTATCGACATAGCCACTGCCGATGGCGACGGCAACCTTCATACAAACAAAGAGGCCGGCATCAATGTCCGTGCTCCGAGGTTTGGAATGAGCATGGCCGACGATGAAGGTAAACTTGTAGAGAAAGGTGGTTTCAGTGTCAATGCCAAGAACATTGCCCTCACCTCATTTGAGGCGAAAGACAAGGGTAAGGAGTATCCTGTTACCGGTAATGTCAAGATTCAGGCCAAGGACATCAATCTCGAGGCTGTCGACTATCAGGTAGATGATAATGGCCGTAAGGAGAAGGAACTCACCAAGGACGGTAAGCTCACTATGACCTTCAAGACCGTAGAAGTCTCTACCGCTAATCCTCAGAACATCGAGCGCGATAAGGACGGCAAACTCACGAAAGGTGAATATAAGGGCGAAGGCGATGTAATCATCAAGTCCAAGACAGTCACTATGGAGAGCCTCGACTATGAGGTTGCCGACGGTAAGCTTAAGACAAAAGCCCTCACCAAGGACGGTAAGCTGTCGATACGTACAGAGAAGACAGATATCCTCGCAGCCGATGCAGAAGGCAAGGCTAGTGGTAGCGTCAATGTCAATGCCAAGGCTGTCAGCGTCAAGTCAATGGATGTCGACAAGGAGAAGTTCACCGATTCAGCACTCGCTTCTGGCAGTACGATGACTCTCGTCTCAGAGAAGATGTACTTTGGCTCTAAGTCTAAGGATATCAAGAGTAAGAAGGTACAGACCGTCAGTGAGGAAGTTGGTCTCTTTGCCGACAAGACCTTAGAGATACAGCAGGGCGACGGTAAGGCACTCGTACAGCTCGATGGCGGCAACGCATCCGTCGGCGGCAGCAAGACCCAGATTTACGGTGACACTACCATCAATGGCAAGACCGACATCAAGGGTGATGTCAAGGCTCCGAAGGCCGTTATCGACAATATTGAGGCTAAGTCATCCTTTAAGTCAACAAACATCAGCGACGGTATTGCCATGCCTGGTGCTGGTGGAGGTGGCAGCCTGAGTGCGAAACTTAAGAGTGAAGATGCTCCAAAAGAGTAATTCGAAATAAAAATATTAAGAGAAATAGATATGAGAAGAGCAACAATAAGAGAATTTGACTCACTTGGTGAGAAATATACAAACTCTATAAGTGTAATGGATTTCCGTTTCAGGAACCTCTGCATAAAATCCGACCCTATGGCGCTGCTCCCTGTAAAAGTACTTATTGAGGGTGAGCTGCAGAATATCGAAAAGTGTGCAGATGTAGGCAAGGACAATGATTATCAGTTTATGGTCTTCCCCAAATACGAAGAGGATCTTGGTCAGATTGCCAAGGGTATACTCGAGTCTCATCCGGAGTTTAAGATCGAGGGTAAGACTATGCCTATCGAAAGTGTTGATGAGAATGGTAATGATCAGACTGTGGATGTTAAATATCTCCTATTGACAATGCCAGAAGTAAATGATGACCGCTATAAGGTGTTAAATGATGCTGTAAATGCTATCTATCAGGAATGCAAGGGGCAGATGGAGGTAGCCGAGGCTGTCTCTAAGGCCAAGTTTGCCGAGCTGGCACCAGGTGAGACGAAGGAAGATCTTGACAAGCTTGACAAAGAGCTTAAGAAACTCAATAAGCAGTGGAGCGAACAGCGCGACAAGATCCATCAGGCAAAGCTCGATGAGATAGATGCTGCCCATAACAAATGGCTTGCTGAGCAGAATGCACAGATGCAGCAGCGCACCGAACAAGAGAATGCCCGAGGCGAAGAGGCTGCAAACTCAATGAGAATGAATTCTGATGATTACGAATAAAAAACACTTGACATGAAGAAATATATCCTACAGCTGATTGTTGCAGTCGTCATCATGTTTGGCATGATGGCGGCTGCTCAGTATATCATGATCAAACATGGTAGCCAGGCAGGACAATTGGCTGAGGTAAGCCGTCAGTTGGAACAAAGCGAAAAGATCGCTCAAATAAAAAACCAAGTAGAGCGTGCCGTATGGACCACGCAAAAGATGGTTGAGAAGAATCTGTCGAACCCCGACGGATTGTACACCATTACCAACCAACTGGTACGCATAAATCCCAATATCGTAGGAGCCGGTGTTGCTTTCCGCCCAGGTTATTACGCCAAGAAGGGTAAGTCGAAACTTTTTGCTCCATATGCTTATGACGAGGAACCTTCAGTAACGCTAAAGAAGAAAAAAAGCAGTACACCCAATATCCGCACTGAACTGTTGCCATTTGATTACATTGAGCGCGACTGGTTCAAGAATCCTATAACCGATGGTAAGAGTTTCTGGTCAGACGCATATATGGATCAGGGAGGCACAAGCATTGTCATGTGCACCTTTGCCAATGCCGTGCGTGATGACCAAGGACATGTCGTTGCAGTGATTTTCGCTGACGTACCTATGGAAGATGTCACAATGATCAGTGATGACAGTCCTTCAGATTTCACCGACGACATCTGGCTCCTTTTTGGGCTGATGTTCGTTTGCCTTCTGACGTTCTGCATTATCATCTGGCGAGCTGTCGTGGCATCAATAAACTACAAGAATGAAAAGGTAGATGCCGACAAACAATCGCTTATTGATGAACTAGAAAAACAGAAGACAGTCAACCGTCGGCTTACTGAGCGTAATATCGAACTCACCAACAAAGTCAAAGACCTAATGCACCCGATGTGACACTATTTTACAATTTTACTTTCATTTGGTCGCTTATACCAGTCCTTAGCTTTTGTACGGTCTTGTGCCCAAGTGTTGAAATCCGGGTAGGCATCCTTGATAGAGGTACGCTCCGTTGGCCACTTCCACTTGCCGGGGACGACGATGCCGTGAGGGTCGGTGCCTGCTGTGGCGACGTGCAGCATATAGTAGTCGTTCTCATAGAGTCCCTGCATCTCTTTTTTCACCTTGGCACCCAGCACGAACGAGCATGTCTGGAAGTCGAAACCGGTGGGTTTGTCAACGACTACCGTGACGGGAGCAACAGTGCGTGTGCCATTGCTGGTGTTGACCATTGTTGTAGATGGGACACCTAACACTTCGTGCAGTTCTTTGTCACCGAATACGGGTTTGTAGTCGTGGTAGGTCTTACCGCTTTTGTTCTCAAATCCCAGCCATAGGTTGCGTACAGCACCGAGAGCCACAAGGGTAATCTCAAGTTTCGACGGGTCACCGTCTTTCTCCTTCACCTCAATGACGCAGTCGTTCATGTCGTAGTCACAACGGTCGTTACTCTCCATGGTGTTATCCTCCCATGCATAGGTCCATACCTGTGGTGTTCTTTTCTTTGGTAGTGCACGCACTTTCTTGCCCTTTTTGATGCGATCACATCCATAAGGAATAAAATAGAGTCGGTCGTTGTAATCCCAGTCACTATCGTCCTCGCAGCCTACGAAGACACAGCCGTTGTAGATAAACACCTTGACGCGCGGATGTGAGCCGGTATCAGTCAGAGGCGTTTCACCATTTGCCAGGTGGAGTTCCATGATATCGCCATTTGTGTAGTAGATATCATTCTTACTGTCCGGCTGTTTGAAATACATGAAGTGTCCTGTCAAAAGAGACTTTTGCGGATTGAAGTCCATCTTAGGCACAGGCTTATTCTTATATTGGTCCTTGATAAGATATTTCTCCGCCTTGTCTCCCTGTCCCTGTGGAAACAAAGTGTACCAGATGTTGTCATTGTCACTTCCATCGCCATAGATATAGACGAGGGACAGAAGATTGTTGCCTTTCTGATTTTGACGTAGTTCTATAATGTGTCTGAAGTCAGCATCACCAATGGTCTTATGATTATCTATGCCCTCAGGTACAACCTCGAGCACCGCATCACGAAAGCTGTAGAAGTCCTTTATTATAAAATCTGTGTATCTGAGATTGTTGTTGTCGAAAATATAATCGTAGCTGGCTGCAGCCCTGGTAGGATTTGTCTCTTCATATTTTTATTATTGAACTCACTCTGTAAAACATCCACCTATTGGGTATAATCTATCACTTGAGCTGTTTCCCCTTTCTTTGATTTTCGGTTGCAAAGGTAAGAAAAAAAATAAT
>Ga0326513_10001339_pt1 | contig 19622 bp, 42 predicted proteins | sample 2_2465_0518_D_FD_203654 | JGI IMG/M metagenome (GOLD analysis project Ga0326513, IMG submission 203654) | Bovine rumen microbial communities from UC Davis, California, United States - 2_2465_0518 | ecosystem: Host-associated > Mammals > Digestive system > Stomach > Rumen | place: USA... | reverse complement strand
GACATAACCATTTTAAGGCTTGTCTTTCTCTGTTATAATACCATTCATCTTCGTAATTATCTTCACTGCCAATTTCTGCCTGAATGTTCTTAGGATTTCGCTTATTCCTACGATTTTCTCCTAAGAACATTTCAGTTTCTTCTTGCAGAAATGTATAATCAACATAATCCATACTATTATACCTTTCTGTTTTTGTTTTTTACGTTGTACAGATTATGCAAATTAATCTGTTAATTAGAATGTTTGTTTTATTGACAAAATTCTCCAATAGGAGTTTATTTATTTTGTGGAGATTCTTGACTAAAAGATCAGCCAGTCACTATTCCTTTATTCACTTCCACAAAAAGGAGTGATGGCTATGAGAAATGATTTTCTCAATGTTTTGTCTGACGTTGTGAATGTCATAAGTTTTTTACTTATGCTATTCAAATGGTCGAATCAAGACTAATGATTGAAATACGTCAAGAATCTCCACATCTATTATAAGCCAATATCACATTGACAAATAATCATAATAATGATATATTTTATTTTCGTGGAGATTCTTGATTAAATTATCTTGCCACCATAATCCAGTGAACACAAATCATTTGGAGGTGGTCTTATACAAAATGATACATTGACTGCTCTTGGTAGCATTTGTAGTATCCTTGGATTGCTTATTGTAATCCTCGAACACTATATAAAAAGGTGATTAGTATATCAAGAATCTCCACATTTTTATTCAATCAGCCGAAGCTGTTAGAATACTTAAATTAAGCAACTTCTATCTTAGGAATTTCTTGAACAAACTTTGCGTTTGTTTCTCCAATAATTTTTCCTACATTAATATTAGCTTTTTCACACAGCGCAGCTACAATTTTAATAGCCTTTAACATCTCATCTTCGGTCAGAACATCAAGCCAAGATGTTTTCTTTTTGTTTTTCCGACTATAAACATTAATGCCTAAAGCGTAGTTAAGAGTTTTATAGATTGATTTCCAAGCAAAGTCTAAATTTCCACCTCTGCAAACGCAACCCCAATGTCTAACCAAAGCATTGATAATTGCTCTGTTATCCCAAGTGGTGGCTTGTTCTGCTAAAGCTGTGTTGGTTAGTGTGAGTTCGTTATTGGATGTTGTTAATCCGCTTATCATTTTATCCTTTTCTTCGATTATTTTATCTCTGTCGAGAATACCTTGTGCGAAGTAAGTCAACATCTTATCTCTTTGTTCGGGATCGTTTAATAATTCTAAGGCTGTTTCCTGAGTCATATAAGCACCGTGCTTACGAATTGTAGGCAAGACTTCTGATGTAACCCAACGTTTGAATTTCTTAGCCGAAGGGAGCTTAGATGATAGGATAAGAGAATAAAGACCAGATTCGTTGATACAAGTGAGTCCTCGATTTGGAATTTCTAATAGCCCTGTTTCGGGGCTATTAGAAATTTGAGATTTCATAATACAGATTCTATCTTCATTATCAACAAATCTATCGAGTGCATTTCTATATTTAACATATCCAAGTAGTTCTATTACTTGTTTCGCTATGAAATAAACATTATCATCTTTATTAAGTGTTTGTATTGTTCCAAACTCAGTATTCTCAAATAACTGAATATCATATGTATTAGTATCGGTCATCACTTCACCTCCTGCTTATATTCCAATGAGTAAACAACATTATTAAATGCAAATTGAATTGTTTTTGTACTATCTTTTGATGATAACGAGCCATCTCTATAAATACAAGCTGAGATTTGATTACAAGGAACTGACATAACAAAGTCGCTATCATAACCACCCTTGCCTTTAACTTTGCCTTTATGTACAACGATACTTTCTGTTCCGTCCTCATTAATCTCGTGTCTAAAATATACACCTTTAATCTTATTCTTTAATAAAACAGAATTTTGATTTAAGTAACCATTTGAATTTAAGAAATAATCTGTTACCGTAATATTTACTACTGGAATGTATTTACCTTCAATCGTAAACACATCGTAAAATTCCTGCGGTGTCATTTCCTTAAATCCATCCCAAACTTTCAATAAATCACAAGCAGTGATAGAAGAAACAACTTGTCCATACTGATTAATCATAGGCTCAGGTGTAAAATTATCAGGATAGGGGAGAACATCAAAACAGTAAGTCAATTCCTCGTATTTGAAATAATAACTTGTACATCTGTTACGCTTAACACTAATGCACTCAGAAATGTCATTAGCGGCAATATCAAACAGAACAGATTGATTATCAATCGTTTTGATTTCCTTTAACACAAGTCTTTTCTCTTGATTAAAACCAACTCTACACTCTGCAATCAGATTTTCTCTCGTGTATTTCACCAAAATGTTATCGTTATGATATACTTTAAGAAGAATTTTCCGAATGTAAGTATAGTTGAAAAGGTTAACAAGACCTTCTTTATCAGGTTGATAACCAAACTGACCGTAAGTACCCATTAAAGTTTCATTTGTTTGCATAATAATAGCCCTCCTAAAAGCTACAAAGTTAAAATTTCTAAAATAAATTCTACGCTTTTGCTTGACAGGAGAGCTATATTTATGGTATCATATTACATAGATATAGGGCGAGCCGTTTGACTGACGGTTTCTCCTTGTCATTTCAGCCCTGTAGTGTCTCAGTTTGCCGACTATCACACTATGGGGCAACTTTTATTTATACTTTATTTATCAAAATATTCTGAGCATATCATCCGTACCAAAGAAGCGAGTGATATGTTTTTCTTTTTTGCTTCTTCTTTTAGTTGATTGTAAAGGCTCTCAGGTATTTTAATATTTAAAGCCTTATCGTTCATCACTATCCTCCTTTGCTACAACTATACTACAATTATTGTAGTAAGTCAATACCTTTTTTTATATTGTAATCTTTTTGTAATAAATTATTCCGTAATTTATCGAACGCTTGTTCTAATCTTTGTTATTCAGTATCATACCACAATATTGACTAAAATGCAATAGGATTTTATAAATTCACAAAAATTTCACAAAAATAATTTGCTTAATCTTCCTCAAACACATATAAGTAATCAACAACTTTTTCCTTAAACGCCTTTACTGACGTTTTATAATGACTGCGTTCTAATTCCTGAACAATAATATTATTATAAACACTATTTTTGCTTTTGAATCTAAAAATCTCTTGCCATTTGATGTGCTTTTCTTTTGCTCGTAAAATTATACGGTGCATAATTCCGCTTATAAATATCTCTTGTGGTAATAATTTACGTTTTATATATTCTTTATTGATTTTTCTAAGCCGACTACGATAGAAATATACATATGTGTTAGTCTTATTTGTTTCTTCTTTGTCGGCTGTTTCTTCTTTGTCATTCTTCCTCGTTCTATGAGATTTCTTAAAACAACAATCGGGATATTCACCTATAAGGTCATAATTAGCATAGGACGTTTCCCAAACATCTTTGTCGCTGAGTTCAAGAAGAATGTTAACCAATTTTTTAGGAAGAACATATTTATATTCCGCTCCGTTTTTGTTATATGTTGTGACATTACAACCATTTATATTACAAGCTCTCAAATTATAAAGAAGGCTATAATCACTATTATAAATTCCTTCATAGATACACCAGAATAAAGCAGCAAAATACTCATTGTTGTAAAAATAATATTTAGAGTTATTACGCAACACACTATTCAAAACAAATTCAAATTCCTGATGTGAAATAAATCTATCATCAACAGTTCCTTTTACTTCATTCCAAACGTCATCACGGTCAATGCTCTGTACCACTTGTAATAAATTATTATCACCAATGTATTTCGCAAAATTTGAAATGACCTGAATAATAGGGTTAATAGATTTTCTTCCTTTTTGAGGATTGCAACTAATAATAACTTCTTTAATTAAGTTTTCACGGCAGTTGGTATAATTATATTTTCCAACTGTTTTATATGCTTTAGCTTGCTTTAATTCGCTTGCATTACCAGTTTCCTCTAAGTAATTCAGGTATTCTTGATATTTCTCCGTGTAGTCCATATCTTCACCAATGTCTATATTTTTATTATACAATTCTTTTTCTGTTTCAACAAACAAAAATCGAAAAATTTTTCCAATTTTATATACAACCAAAATCAAGTGCTATACTATCGAATGTTTCAGAAATTTCATCTGTAGTAATTCCGATATACTTAGCAGTAGTAGCGGTATCAGAGTGTCCAAATATCCTCATTAATATTACAAGAGCTTTACTTTTATCCTCAGCATTGTGCCAAATCCAGTAGCCAAAAGTCTTTCTCAAACTATGACTACCGATATTCTGCTTGATACCAGCTTCTTTAGCCACCTTGTCAATAATATTCCATATGGTAGCCTCGGTAATAGCACCTGTGCCTTCTCTTGATTTAAAAATAAACGCATTAATATCTTTATAAGGATATACGGACAAGTAATTCTTAACCGCCTTTTTGATTGTATCGTTAAAAAACAAAGTAACAAACTTATGATATTTTCTCTGTTTCTTCGGTTGGATAGTGTAGCTCTCTCTAAATTCTCCGTCTGTATCAAAGAAGAATGACCACTTTAGAGTTCTTAAATCGCTTGCTCTAATTCCAAGATGAATACCAAGAGCAAACAGAAGTTTGTTCCGATAAGCAATCTGTTTATCTTCTGCATTTGTAGCCGACTCAATACGTCTATCTAATACATTATAAACAGCCTTTATTTCTTCCTCAGTTCTAAAAGCAAAAACCTCAGAGGATTTTCCAGCTTGCTTGTTACACTTTGTTTTTTTAACAGTACCATCTTTATTTAATTTAATTATATTCGTTGCTCCGCCTTCAATTAACACCAGTGAAGGTGTTATTTCTTTAGGAGCAACATTTGATTTTCTGTAATAGTTTGTATTCATTATAAACCTCCACTCGTCTTTTGTTTACCGTTAATTATTTCCTGTTGTTTTATTTCTTGCCAAGCAATCTATCTCTCTCAGCCCAAGCTGCCTCATTTATTCTGTGCATCCATTCACCAAGACTTTCACCTTCACGTTGTGAGAGGTCACGTTTTTGGTTTCTCTTAGCGTATTCTTCATCGCTCAAATAATATTTGCCGTTCTCTAAATTCTTCTGTACCTGTTGAGGGGAGATAGAGGGATTTAACTTATCTTCATTCATTAATTCCTGATTTCTCCAATAGCTTGCAGGAATTTCTTTTCGCCTTATTTCTTTAATTTTCTGACCGCCCATAAAAGCTGCACCAATAGCAGTTAACAACCAACTCATTTTATCCTCCTTTGTTGCTATGGTATATATTCGTGTTATCTGACAAGGTAATAATACCATAAGCACTATTACCTTGTCAACAGATTTTGGAAAATAATTTGATAAATTTTCCGTCTTAAAAAACGTATTTTATTCTGTTGTTAATCCTTTTTTAAATGTCCATCATCGCCCCAAGCGTTAGGATCGGCAGCAGGAATATTCCATCCAAACATACTACCAGACTCCATAGCTCTTTGCTCTGCAATAGACACACCTAATCTCTCGTTAAGTTCTCTAACAAATGCTTTACCATCTTCATCAGACTTAATCTTATTACATTTAGCAAGATCGGTCTTATAGTAGCCTGTTTCATTTCGATGAATAATTCCAATAATTTTTTCTGTTTCAATATAAGTATAACATAAATCTGCCATTATAAACCTCCTTTTGAAATCTACATTTTAGTTATTTTTATTTTGTTTCTTTTCCTGTTCTGCCTTCTCCGCAGCTTTGCGTTCAGATCGTGTCATTCTTCCATCGCATGGCATTGTCCGATTAGTTTCACCACAAGCGTTAAAATAGACACAACCTATACACGGATGTTTGACTTGCTTTTTATTGTTCATACCTTTACTCCTGCATTATACCATTTGAAAAAGAACAATGCAATATTATTTATATAATTCTCCGACCAACTCAAAATCAATCTTCTATTAGGCTTTTACTCCCATAATTTTTCCAGTCTTATACATTAACCAATTCATGCAATCACCGCAAATATACATCTTATGTTTTCCGATAGCTACATAAAACAATTCGCTAATCTGCACATTTTCTAATTGCTTTAGCGTTAATCCGCAGTTACAACATGGATTGTCTTTATCCGATTCATGTGCTTTAGCAATAATCATTGTTTACACCTCCGCTTGAAATTAACCTTTTATATTATTTAATTCTACCTGTTTGTCTATCTATCTTATATCTCAATCGGTCAATACAATCACTACAGATAAACACACTATTATCTCCGATTCTAAGATAGTATAAATCAGGTATTCCAATATTGTGTAGTCTATCAAGAGTTAAACCACACTCACAACAAGATTTATTCTTATCCTCATCGTGTACTTTTTCTACAATAGTCATAATATCCTCCTGTTACTTCACGTTTTCTAATGCTACTTGCATAACAAAATATTCTAATTGTTTTTCCGTCTTGATTTCTTCTTTGATTTCAGGATGTGCATTTAATTCTTTAATACAAAGAGATTTCAGTTTTTCCTGTTGCTCTTTCAAACCATGAATGTCGTATTGATAAAATATATTATAAATAATATCTTCGATCCATCTGCTCCAAACCATAATATCCTCCTACTAAAATTTGCTTTATACTGCCTCTGATAAATAATCGTTCATAATAAGTGAATTGATCGCTTCTCCAAAATCACAACCACGTTCCGTAAAGAAGATAGCTGCTCGTCTTAATTTAATCAATTCTTCTTGCGTTAAATAATGTGCCTTGCCTTTGTACTTAATGAAGAAATAAAATGTACCATTGTATTTTTCATACCTAACAATATACTTGTCATTTGCTTTGATAGTGCCTGTTCTTAAATCGTAACAAAAGTCGTTAATTACATTCATTTCATTGTGTGTCATAATTAAATCTCCTTTTAAAATCCGTCTTTTATTTTGTATTTTTCTTCCGTTTAATCAAGCAACAATCCCGACTAAACAACAACAGAAGTCCAACAGGAATAGTAATAGCTCCAAAAGTAACATTACCAATAATAATTCCTGCAACAATCGTTCCTGCAATCAATCCTAAACCAGAAAACTTCTGAACACACATCATACGCATGCGCTTTTTTCTCTCCGCAGCTTTAATCTGACGTTCTTTTCTTCTTTTCCTTTGGCGTTCCATAATCTCCTGACGTTCCTGCTCTCGAATATCAAACTCAAACTGCTCCAAATCCAACAAGTGCCAAGATTCCCCACGCTCATAACATTCCTGATTGATTTGCTCTCTAATGTTGATAATCTTCCTTGTTTGTGTAGTTACAAGGCTATCCACTGTTGTGATTTTCTCCGCTGTTGAATACATTGTTACCCTCCATTATTTATAAGTTTCTAAAAGATGTATTCATATTCATCTTCTTGATAGTGTTTATCATACTTTTCATTAAAATCTGTAATTTCAGATTCAGGGATATAAGATTCTCCGTCAAGCCTAAACCTATTGTCATAGATCATGCGCTTTAACAAATCTTTTGCTTCGTTATTATCTCCGTTTAATAAAAGGTCTGCTTCTTTTTCATTGAGATAAAGTGTCGCTCCAATCCTGCACCAAAGTTTCATTTCAAATTCTCCTTTAAATACCAATAATAATACTTATATTCAGTATCATACATATCAGGATTATTTCGCATATCTTCTAAAACATTATAAATATAATCAATAATCTGTTCCTCTGTATTGTTAGTTGTAAATTCTTTTAACGTGCTTGTATCAGCTTCTTCCAAACCAAGATAAAACCAATACTCGCCTATACCACAGGCAACACCAATTGTATTTTCGTTATTTCCGTCCTCTGTTACCAAACGAATCAAACTTTGTTTATATCCGTCTGCAACCATATTTTTTGTGATTTCAGCCATAATCAATCCTCCTTTACGCAATCCAATCCGCTATGTATTCGGTCATAACATTGATAATTTCATCTTTATTCTCCGACACAAGATCGTAGCTATTCTGATTGTAATTCTCCTTAAACTCGGTCAAAATATTTTTCACATACATTTCCGCACAAGCCCTCGGATCATCGTCAAACCAATATTCGCTTGTATCTCCGTCAAATGAATAGATAACTTCACCATTGATACACAAGTTATGCTCATAATAACCTGTTATCATTTCAATAGTATTAGTTTTTGTTTCGGTCATAATCACACCTCCATTAACACAAGTCCGACCACATAAAGAGGTCAAATTCATTCTCATCAGCCTGTTGCAATCCGCAACTATCCCACAATTCCATCATCTTCATATCACCCTCATAGGTATCAGGCAATAAATTTTCCAATAATGCAATCGTAGTCCAAATTGCTTTACACTGTAAACAATGAGGGTTCTGCTCCATATCATTTACTGTTCCATTCCAATAATCTTTATTATCACGAATAAAATCAATCAATTTTTCCATCAACGTATTTGCTACGATAATGTTTTTAACGTTTAGTGTTCTTGTATTTGTCATAGTTTATTCTCCTTTAATTCTTTAATATTCTACCGAAAAACGCCTTTAATTCGCTCGTAGAGTAGTTTGTAACATCTTCAGTACCACCATTGATTGTTGCGTAAATTCTTCCGTCAGAAACGGTGTAGGGGATATTCAATCCCCATAACACCATTTCCAGAGTTGAAATGCTACTTGCATTTTTAACTTTCATTCCTGCAAAACCTCATTTTCATTTTGCAAGTTTTCACTTTGAAACTTGCATTTTAATTCATTTTACGTCAAAATACTCTTTAGCATATTGATAGCTTATATAATGCGGTTTATTGTAATTGTTAAGAATCTTGATCCATTCACCAACTCGATAATCTAATACAGTATAGGATTTTCCAACTGTGAAAAAATTTTTTTTAGCATTTATATCAGTTTTAATACAAGTAATCATAAAACCTCCTAATTTTCCGTCAAGCTACATATTCCTTGACGATACTTTCTTTATCTCTACCCTCAGAAATTCGCATAGGAACGACAAGATTGATAAAATCTCCACCAGAAATTACTACATTTGCTATTCTTCCATATGTTTTCACTGTGTAATCAATTCCCAATTTATGATAAAGGCTCAATGCAGTATAAAGAAATTTAGGATTTAATCCGATCAGCATATCCTTATCTATCCTGCCTTTAATCTCCACCTCGTCAGTAGTAGTATAGTTAACATTCCTATAATCGGTCAAAATACTTCCATCAGAATAACCAGTCATAATAAATGGAGAAATTGATTTAGCACTGTTAAACTTATCATATTCCTTCAAAGTATTGAGAAAACCTTTTGTATCAGCAAAAGAAAACTCCGACAAAGCATCTTTTTTATTAGGAATTAATGACTCCCAATCAATAAAATTTCCGTCAATCATTCTGCTTGTATATTCAAAGTCCTTGCCTATAAAAGATACATAACGCTGATTTTTGTACATATAAATGGGGTTATGGTCTTTACCAACCAGCTTAGTTAAATCTCCGTCCGCTCTACCAGATACTATAATGTCAGTATCATTTTCCGACCAAGAGTCAATCTTTTTTACGGTCATTTGAAAACCATCAATAGTACAGATAGCTTTTTTCTGTGAATTAAAATTAAATCCTGTATAGATTACTCGTGCAGGATTATTACTCTTTGTCGCCCCGAGAATTTTCATATCCTTGCAAAATTCCACACCATCAGGAATGTTCATTACAAGGTTTTCTTTTGAATTTTCCACTGTAGGAATTTCAGGAAATTCACTATCAGAAATACCGCACACTTTGCTTTTCTTCTTGTCATTCTTTGCAGTTACAATGTAATTTCCGTCTGTTGATACGTTAATCACGCCTTTAATCATCAAGATTTTTTCCATTTCTGCCAGAGGAATAACTACTGCTCCATCTTCAAACACTGTAACATCTTCAATGTAAACAGTAGCATATACACCTCTATCATAGAAATTTCCTACTGAAATATAAAGTTTATTGTCCGCAGCTTTAACCAAAACACCAGCCAAGGCAGGAATACTTGATTTTTTCTCCACCATACTTGATACACGGCTAACCGCATTTTTAAGAATTGTATTTGTAATTGTAAATTTCATAATTAAAACCTCCTTATATTTCAATACAATTAAAAAATGAACATCCATGTTTTTCTGCTATTTCATATTGAGTCCAAAAATCAGGCTCAGAGTCAGCTTTAATTATTTCCTCATAATCAACCATATTGCCGTCTACACTACACGTTAATAAATATGTTTTCATTTATTTATCCTCACTTTCCTCTTTTAATTCTCCATCAAGATATAACTTCTGTTTATAGTGTCTATGCTCTCTCATAGTTTTCGCCCATTCTTCTCTATCAGGCTTGTATCGTCCGTCTGCTCTACGCTCTTTGAATTGCTCTCTGCACTTCTGATACTTGCTATCGTCAATAACAAATGTTATTAGCCGTCTTGATACTCCATATTCCCTCGCTAAAGCACGTTGAGAATACAAGCCCGATAAATACTTCTCTCTTATTTCTTCTCGCTGCTCATCGGTCAATTTAATTCTCCGATCTTGCGACTTTGAAAGTTTGATTTTCTCCGACTTATAAGGCATACAACCACCTACTGATTGTCATTATTAGGATTATTACTTATTACTCTATACTCTTTCTCTTTGCCTTTTGGTATCAATTCTTTCAACGGTTCTTTTTCTTCACATACCGCTACTTGTTTCCATCTCCAAGTTTTAACAGGGAAAGAATGATTACCCAAAACATTAGGCATACTATAGTTTTCTTTTCGCTCTAAGAAATACATTTGTTATACCTCAATATCAATCTGCATAATTGTCCAGTACATATCAGCCTCGCTAAATTCCGCAGTGGTAACATCAATGTACACATTATCCGTATCATAATTGCCCGACTTAACACCGATATATTCCTCATCATCTTCAAAATATCCGGCATTTTCCATCTCGTTTAATACGTCACGTTTCATTATGTCTGTTGCTTCGTTCGGATCGTCAGATATTCCGACTTTGTAAAAATTTCCGTTCGTAAAACAAACAACCAAGTATCTAATAACTTTCATTTCTCCGACCTCCTGTTAATACCAATCATTTTTGATACAATCATTCAAGAATTTTCTTTTAGCTATTATATTCATTCTGTTTCTTGTCGATATATTCTTTATAAGTCATCATTAAACCTCCTGTAATGCTTCTTCAACTGTCAGATTATTGATTCTCTTGTTTTCAGTTACCCATTCCGTAACAAACTCTTTCATTTTATCCAACAAGCCGATCAGATTTTCACCATCATCACCAGTTTCATTTCTTAACGCATAATCACCAGCTTGTTTATAAATTTCCATATAGTTTTCTTCAATTTCCCACAAATGGCTATCTAAACTCTTGATATATGACGTAATATAAATATCCTGTTCTCCACTATAAGCAACTTGTAATTGTTTATATTTAATCTTATATCCCACAAACTTGATACCCAATGTTTCCGCAGGAATATAAACATCAACAAGTGTATCAGAGCCATAAGACTCTTTATGCGTCATAGCAAAAACATTTCCGTCAAACTTCTCTTTTCTTCTCAGAATGATTTTATCAACAGGCAAATTAACTTCTTCAATATCTCTACCGCGTTCATTCTCAAACCAGCTACCAGTTTCAACAAGGATTTTCCCGTCCTGATAGATTTTGAGATTATCTACTTTATATTGTTTATCGTTTACAATTGCATAATACGGTCTATACCATTTTGTTTCTCTTTTCAAAGTAATCATAATTAAACCTCCTAAATCTTAGCTTAATAATTTAATATCTATCGTTTTCAGTAAATCCATTTTCCTGTAATTCTTTAATCAGATTTTTCCGCTCCGCAGCTTTGATCTCAATACCATCAACAATCATTTTGTAGCAAAATGTAGAATACTCTTTTTTATCTGTATCAATCCTCAAATAGTTTCTATGTCCGTATGAATTTGCTTTTGTCTTAAATTCAATAATCATTATTAAACCTCCTTATAATTAATCAAAAATGTGGTTAAACTCGTTACGTTTTATACGCTCTATCTCTGTTTTACTTCTGCCGTATGTTTTATCGGTTTTCCGCTTTTCATTGACATACTTCCGTATATCCTCACGCTTTTTATCCCTTTGCTTTATTAACTTTTCGTTAAGTTTCTTTAGCTTGTTTGCATCACAAGCCCAGCTTTCCGCAGCTGACAATTTACTTTCCAATTCAATTAAATAATCTAAATCCGCATTATTTAGTGTCAAAATATTACCTCCTTAAATATTCCATTCAAAAGCCTCAACGCTGAAAAAATCAGCCGTATTGACTTTATAATCTGTTCCGTTATCGTCTGTAAAAAGCATATATCCACCATCACAAGTTATTTGTGGATATTCAGTCAATAACATTTCAATGCTATTAATACAATCATTTCCATCTTGAAATGTTACCTTTAACGCAGCTTTAGTCATATTATCTACCTCCATTAAATTGATATAAAAATTCCATCATAAGAAATATGCAACTTTTCAATTTTCTTATAGACAATATTATTGTCATTCCTTCCACAATATGGTTTATCCATATCGTCGTATAATCCATATACTTTACCATCGTAAACCGCAGTATATTCTCCGTCTTTGTTTTGCGTACAAATGCGTATTCTTGCATCATAACGTGCATTTTTTACAATATCTTTTACCTTGTAAACATCGTCATATAGAACAGTCATATAATTTACCTCCTAAATTTTCCGCTTGCGCTCATATGGTTTATAGCCTAAAATCAGCCTGATAATATCAGGAAAAAAGCCGTTTAAGAATTTATAAACAAAGTGTACAAACACGGCTAAAATTCCAATCAGAATAGCAAACAAAAATCCTTTTAGCAAAATTGAAATTAGCATTTTATACCTCCGTTTAGGCTACTTTATAATTGTGTTGTGTCACTGTATAGGAATTTTCAATAGTGATAACTGCGATCTCGTCAATTTCACACTCTGCAAATTCTGCTAATTCTGCCTTGCACTTTTCCTCATTCCATACATCGTCATCTGTGAGATAAAAGCCATAGCAACAATCTTCTCTTGCTTCCTCGATAATCTCATCCACATCTTTGCCATCAATGTCAATAGGATTTTCCGATATGCAGAACTCAGTTACGCAGCCTACAGCTCCATTACCAATTAAATCCATATATTCTTTGCTCTGTTTTTCCGCACAATAGATCACTTCGCAATAGTCACCTTGACAATATCCTCTATAGCTTTCGCACTCCCATTCCATACCTGTTGTGATGGTTAAAAACTCTGCTACTTGCTCTACTGAATTGTAGTCGTAATTTTCCGCAAACACTTTTAATTTCTTAATCAGTAGGGGAGAATATTTCCGATAACGCTCATCACTGAGAAGATCATCGACAATATCTTTGTAGCTTTGATAATAGGAATAAGCATTTATATCTGCTCTGCTATATCCTTTATCTTTGAGATAGGTCAGATCGTCAAATTCTCCGACAAGCTCATCAATAGTATTGCAAATGCTTTTGTACTCATCTTCATTAAGAAAACAAGTACCTCTATCACCAATTACAAATACTTCGCAATTTGTGCCTCCTGCCGTTTTTATTCCATCATCATCTGTTAAAAAATCCCATTCGTAATTTGTTTGTTGAATAGCAACATATTTTTTCTTACTCATAATAAACCTCCTAAAAAAATAAATTTCCGATATTAATGTTTATGTTTGGTTAGCATAGCCGTTACTTTGGATATACGGCTTGTAGCTTTACAAGAGATTTTCCGATCATGTTAGTCAGAAAATCCCTTGCCATCAGCTTTATGCTTTATGATAAAAGCAATTATCCCTCCGCAAGTTCTTTAAATAATCGCATTGTAAACCTCCGTTAAATACTAATTGCATAGTTAACACCATGTTCAATAACTGTAAAACTATGATTTAATAACCATATAGCGACACCATCCATAAAAGTGTAAACAATTTTTCCATCTGTAATTGTAGACAATTCTTTGAGTACATCAAATAACGCATGATATTCAGCTAAAGTCAAACGATTATTCCGTAAATCATTCATATTTTCGATAGTGTAATAATCAGAATAAGCATTAGCAAAAATTCTCATTCTTTGTGCTTTTGTAGCCATTGTAAAACCTCCGTTAAAAGTTAAATGATACTAATTCTTTAATCAAATTAATAGCTTTCATTTCTTCTGCGTATAACATAGATTTTGCAAATTCTTCTTTTGTATTGCATCTTTCGTATGCTTTTTCAGGCTTATATTCCGATCTTTCAAATTCACAAAGTAATTCATATAACATAATTGATTTTTCTTTATCCATTGTAAACCTCCAATCATACTACTTTAGCACGTTTGAACATAGCTTTTATCTGTTCTCTACTATACTTTTTCCACAATGAGTAATATTCAATATTGCACCTATTGTCTACCGCAGCTGTGCCTAAAATATGTCCTGCTTTATCCGTTAAGTGCCATATTGACTCAAAAGGTGTATTGCTTATACATTCTTTTATCACGTTTAACCTCCTATTAAAACACATCATTATTCCATTGTTTTTCTGTAATCTCACCATTTTTTAATAGTGAATCCATCCAACAAGTCCATTCAAACTGTACTTTGTAATAATCGTCTTTTCGTGCTCTTTTATAAGCTCCCATATCTCCGTTATAACATTCATTGATAAATCGTCTTTTTAAAGTCATTTTGTTAAACCTCCTAATACTTAAAATCTTGTTTTTATAGTGTGTTTTATCCTTTTTCCGTTAAAGCATCGGCATACTTTGGATATTGCCGTGTAGCTTTAATAGCAAGCGTTTTTCCGCTTGCTATCCATCAGCTTTATGCTAAATTTACATATTTAACACTATCAACTCCCTTGTCAGTTACTCGCTTTAATAAATCTGCAAAAACTGTTATTGCATCCTCGTCAGCATAAGTTTCTATATTTAGTCCGTCATTATCGGTAATGTTAAAAACAAATAATTTGTCTATATCATCCCTCCAAGCTGTACTAACTTTTCCTTTAATTGCATAAAAGTAATGTTCTCCGTGAAAAAAATGAATTTCCAAAATATCTGTAAAATGCGTAAACTCACTAAACAGATATTCATTTTTAGCGATAAAATTTCTGATAGGCGTCCTATCAAGTTGTTTCAATGCAAACTCAAACATATTATTTGTCATAATAAACCTCCTAAAATTTATGTTTTATTGTTTTTTCGTTTGTGTTTTATTAAAAATCGCTATAAATTAGCACAGTTATACACCTAAATTAAATCAATATTAGCACGGTTATATACTAAAGTCAAGCGATTTTTAAAAAAATTTTTTCCTTTTTCCACAAATGGTATTGTTTAACCAATAGCCATTAAATAATCACACTTAATTAAAAATGTGATTGTTTAATAGTTATTCGCAGCTTGTAACTTGTGAAATTTTCCGTTAATAGGGGATAGAGGATAAAGAAAAGGAATTGCAAGCTATAAAGCCTACAATTCCTTTTTTCCGCAACTATTTTGTTGTAAATGTTCCATCTAAAATAATGATTTTAATATGTGTTTTTAGTTTACATTATCAAAAATTATTTCCAAAACACGAATTGATTTTTTTAATAACTCATCTTTTGAAAATTGATTATTTGATTGAAATTCTAAAATTCCATTAATCAAAAAATCACGATATTCTTTATTAGTCATAATAAACCTCCTAATAATATTATAATCATATCAATTCTTTTTTCCGTTGTCAATAGGGTAGAGGTGTATAGGGAGAATATGAGTAGACTATACCTATTAAGGCTATAATGCGCTTTGTGCTTTTATGTTTATCTACTCATACCCAGACTCATTTTACTTTACTTTTCCGATTTAGTTATAGGTTGATCGGAAATATTCAAGTAAAAATCATCCGTGTCAGGTAGTGCAGCTATTTCCTCTAATGGTTTATCAGATCGCATAAATGCTTTATGCACTGTTACCGCACCTATTCTACATTGTAGTAAATAGTATGTAGTTTTTCCATCAGATTTTGAGCGCAGCTCTCCCATTACCTTTTTAACCTCCTTTTTCTATTTTTTAGAGTAGTGTTTATCTACTCAGGAATAAGCACAATAACCAGTGTTTAACCAGTATTATTGTGCTCATAACCTCAATAGATAATATCATAACTATTCATAGCTATGTATATCACCATCTATGACTACATTATAGTTATTATCCTTGTCAGGATAGATTTTTTGCGTAGTAATAACGTGATTTTTACCATTAGAATATCCAATAGAATATCCGATATAAACCGCAGTTATAACCGCAGCTATTGCGATAATAACCGCAGCTATTGCAAGTATGATTTTATGCTTTTTTGTCATAGTTACTCATTCCTTTACTTTTATTTGTAGATTAGATAATACATATTCTTTACATATTGCTTATTATCAAAGTCATCAGTCCATATATCCCTACAAGATAGAATTTTGCAAGTAGGATAATCAAAACAATAAAATTCACATTTAGTGTATTTATTGCTAACTATTCTTAAATGTGATCCTTCATTAAAATTCAGATCAGTGCTACTTGCTTTACAAGTCCTCATTTCTATGTACTCATCAGACTTTTTTTCGATAATATCTTTGAGAATACAGTATAACTCATCCGCAGTATAATCTTTTTTTGCTATACCGCAAAAGTGACTCATATTATTTATCATATAATCTACAAATTGATTTTTAGTTATTTTCATTTTTCCTCATCCTTTTTCTAAAATTTCAAGTATAAAAAATACTTGTATAAAACCATAACAGAGTCAATAAAAATTCTATTATGATTTTATACAAGTGCTTTTTATGCACTTGCTTTACGCTTATAATTTAGGCGTAAAAATTCACTAAAGAATATTTTTCTACCATACCATTTGAAATAAGTCCCAGACTCATCATCAAAGTATGTTTTGAGTCTATGATAGGTGTTTATTTCAATTTCTACATACTCATTATCTATCCATTTATGAGTATAATGTTTATAGCTTATATATACTACATCCTCAGAATAATCGAATGTATGTAAATAAAGCGTATTATAACCATAACTATCTAACAGATAATAAGCATAAGCCTCATTATTGATACAATATTCTTTTTTTGTCATTATAGATCATCCCTTTTTCTAAAATATTTCAAGTACAAAAATACTTGTATGAAGATATAACCAATAAAGGTTATACCCTCATACAAGCCCTTTTGTGGGCTTGCAATTTGTAGTTATATTAAATATCATTATTCACAATATTTTCATAGTAATAATCACGCATATCAACGGCTGCAGTGTATCTATCTGTTACAGAAAAACCATAACCATACCATTTTTTATAAAGGTTGTTAGCCGTATTTACTACGTGATAAAATGCAATTATTGCTTTGTCTGAGTCATATATACCTTTTGCAAGTTTTTTTGCTAAATTGCGAACAATAGCGCAAATTTGCGGATATAATTCGCTTGTATTTGTAGCATATAAAAAAAGCTCTGTAGCCTCTTGCGATGTTTGATAAAACATATTTTTTGTTTTTGTCATTGTGATAACCTCCTGAGAAAAAAATTGTTATTAATTGATTATTGACTAAAAACAGCGCACAACAGAATTTTTGCCTTTGTTGTGCGCTGATTTTCAAATGCTTTATATTGTGAGTGTGTTTAGTGTGGTTTGATTGAGAATTGCCCCATCGTCAACCTCTTTGTAAATTTCAGCATAGCAGCCTGAAAAACCTTGTTTTTTTAAAAATGGAATTACTTTTAACTCAATCGTTTTTAATGTTTTTAAGCCGTAAACAGCAACCCATTTACATATTTTGCCGTTATAGATTTTATTATCATCTACAACAATTTCAATTTGCCCCAAATCACCGAGATTTTTATAACATTTATTGCCGATGATTTTGTCGGCGGCTTTTATAGCTTTTTCGCCGTTGATATAGATTGAATAGCCGATAATTGTTTCCATGGTGTAACCTCCTAAAAATTAAAAATTGATTGAATATAAATTGATTTAGTATAGAATAAAATCATAGAAAAATCATTATTGACAATTCTATAACTTTATTCTATACTAAAATAATATAGAAAATATCTTTGTATGTTTTTGTCTTTGCTCTTTGCGTGTGGTTTTATTGCCCTATCCTATATCTTTTTTCATATAGTAATAGTTTAAATAGCTTTATTGGTTTAACCTGTTGCCATCGCGCATTTTTACGCCGTGTCCGTGTCGCTTGCTATTTGTAGGAATAGCAGAGGCTGTTATATTACTGTCAACATTTTGCGGCATCAGCCTATAGCATAATCAGATTACAAGCAGATAATAACAGATGAATTACTATCTATCGGGCAGCCGTCACGAATGAATGACGCATACCAAAAAATCAGTCACGCAGCCGACGCCATCAGGCGAAGAAATCGCAACAAAAACTATTAAATTTTCAAGGTGCTTAAAGCGTTTTAATGTGGTACGCCCTCACAGGTTATACCGCCGACTATCAACCAGTTAACTACATACCAGTTGCAGCCCCATCGGGATAGCTCCAGCCCATCACGGGCAAGGATAGTATCATTTGAAAACCCCGCTATCATCGGGTTTAGTTCGCCATTTAAGGCGTGTTTATGGTCAGTAGACCGAATATAGGAATCGGCTCCCAGCTTGCCCCTATCCATCACCGCGGATAGGTACGGAGATATGAACCACCTCCAAAGGGTAACGATATAGGTTGAGAGGTCAACCGCCTTGTGTGTTCTTGATGGTTATATGTTACCACACATATGAGTTGTTAGTCAATACTTTTTTTAAAACTTTTTTAACCTTGTAAAAAATAAACAATAAAAATATTAGAATTGAGGTGCTTTATTAGTGATAATATATAAAATAAATATACCAAAAGTATTAAGCGAAAATGGATATAATACTACTTGTATAAGGAAAAATAATTTATTAGGTGAAAGAACTATGCAAAATTTGCGGAAAAATAATTATATATCGCTCAAATCACTGGATACAATTTGCAAGTTATTAAAATGTGATATTAGTGATTTGATAGAATACGTTGACGATGAGTTTATAAACGATTATAAAACAGATAATAATGATTAAATACCCTTAAAACGCTCAAATTTAGCTTGTATTGCGTTTTGTGCTTTAGGAATATAATTATATTGTTTTGATATAAAAGCGTGATATGGGGAGAATTTGGAGAGAATAGAGGTATTAAAGGGTGTTAGAGTATAGTTTGAGTATTTAGAGGTTTATTATTATGTTTATTCGTATTGATTATTGATAGAGGATAGAGAGGATAGAGAGCAGCCGGAGATGCTTAATACCTATTAAGTCAGTAGGCTTTAATACCTATCTTATTAGTAGGTTATATTACCTATTAGATTAGTAGATATTAATACCTATTAAAACAGTAGGTTATTTATTGGTGTTCGGGTGAAGATATAAGGATAGAAGATAGATAATTTAGAGTATTAAAGTGTTAAGTTATTAAAACATAGTAGTGTAGTAGGTATTAATACCTATTATGTTAGTAGGCATTAAAGCCTACTAA
>Ga0326513_10001338_pt1 | contig 19636 bp, 32 predicted proteins | sample 2_2465_0518_D_FD_203654 | JGI IMG/M metagenome (GOLD analysis project Ga0326513, IMG submission 203654) | Bovine rumen microbial communities from UC Davis, California, United States - 2_2465_0518 | ecosystem: Host-associated > Mammals > Digestive system > Stomach > Rumen | place: USA... | reverse complement strand
GGGGGAAGGATGTTTAAATTTATCCTTGGAAATAATTAGGGGGTAGGGTTTATTTTTTCTGGATTAAAAATTGGGGGATCTGGATAAATGTAATTTTATAGTCAACTCCCGCAAGGGGAACCTTTTTGCAACTTTTAGCTGTTACCAAAGTGGATAAAGTTATAGGTTTTTTTTCACCCATAGAAAAGCCTATGTGTGAAAAAAAACCTATAACTTTTGCTTAAGCAAAACTAGTACTTTGGACAAAAGTTATATATTTTTACTTTTAAAATTTTATAATAAAAGTAAAAATTTTTAATGAAAGGAATTTTTTGATTATGAAACAATTAACAGTAGGTACTTTTAGCAATAAAGAGTTGGCATAGTGGTTTGGATGCTCTGCCGCATATTTTGGTCAAGTGAAGGATAGAAAATTGGAATAGTTAAGAGCTTATGCAGATTTTGAATTGGTTGGGAATAAACAGAAAAAAGTTAAGATCCTTAAAGTATATGAGTCAGAATATCATAAGAAGGGCAGTTATGCTTATGAAACTATTAAGGATCATTTTGATGAGACTTGGAATGAGAATGGATTAGATAGTTGTAAAAGAGTTTGTTATTAGATTATGGAGAGAGTAGATCTGGGTGTATTAGAGGGGACCGCATATCAATATACATTGAAGAGCCGCAATGATTTATTTGGAAAGCCATTTCAAGAAGGTGGTAAGTTGGGTAATTGTAAATATTTATGGTGTAAACAAGAAGAGAATGGAGAATTAAGATTTTTAACTTAGGAATAGCAAAAGGTAAAAGAGGACTTAATTAAAAAATATTTTGGAGATGCTTCTGAAAAACAAGTTATTGTTCAAGGTATGATTGATGCGGGAGAAATTAGTAAAGAATAGGCTTGGGATGTTTTAACTAAGATGACTAATATGAAGGGCGATAATTTTATGGGGTTTTTGAAAGAGTTGCAGAAGAAACTGGGATGCAGGGTTATTAGAGGTACTTTTGTTGAAAGAAAGGAGCTGTCTGCATTTTGATGGGATTGATGAAGTTAGAGGATTAGTGTAGATATATATTTGATAATTATAATAGGTATAATGATGGCGAGATAGATTATACAATTGCTAAAACTTGTTTTGATATATTAAATTGGATGGCGGAGAGAGTGGAATTTGATAATATTATATATGCTGCTGGGGTTGAATATGAAGGGGAAAGCTTTTAGGTAGATATAGAGGAATTAGTAGATAAATTGTTTAAAGATAAATATATTAAACATAAGAAGAAAACTTTAAGGAAAAGTTTAGAGTTTTTATTAAAGGATATGTATATTAAAAATGATAAAAAATTGGAGTAGGAGTAAATAAAAAAATATAGAAATTAAAATACTATGATTGAGTATAAAAATATAAAAATTTAAGTAAAATTGCAAGGAATTTCAGTAAAAAATAGAGGTTTTAGTAAAAAAGTATAGAGATTTAAAAAAATTATAAAAATTCCAGTAAAAATATAAAGGTTTTAGTAAAAATTGGAAAGATTTCAGCAAAAATTGGGGAAGTGTGGTGCCTCGGGACTGGGTCTCCGTTTATTAACCTCGATCTTTTCCTCCAATCCAAGGCGCGCCTGTCGGAGATCGTCTTGGATAATATTATTATAATTATATTATATAATAATATAAGTTCGCGCGATTTTTTGCTAACTGTTTTGGTTGAAAGCCATATTGATCTACCGTCAATGCGGGAAAAAATGTGTTCAGATCTGACTCCCTTTTGCATATGAGTTGCGCCAAACCTCGGCCTCGATCCCGGACGACGGTGCATATGGCCGGGCTCCGCCCGGTCGCTCGATCTGGAGGTCGAGGCCATATGATGGATTGTAGTACATGCGGCCTCCAGGTCGGGTGGCGATTCTGGTACTTCACCGCGGTGAAGTGTAACGCTTTATACCGCAACGCTTTAACGCGGTGAAGTTCTACAGTGTAATGCGTAACGCTTTAACGCGCTGAAGTTTTCGGGATTTTATAAAGCCGTTTTATAAAAGGGTTTTCAAAAAGGCTTTTATATAAGCCTATAGGCTAATTTTATTTGCGGAGCGTTCTGGTCCAGAACGCTCCGCAAATAAAAAAAAGAGGAGGTTTCACCTCCTCTTTAATAATATATAATATAACCTATCTTTTTATTCAGCAGAAGTATCAACACCGCATAGTAATAAAACATATATTAAGCAAGTCCAAGAAAAGATCCCCATATTATCGGGAATTTTTTCCCATACTTTAGGCCAACATTCATGAATACCATTTAAAATCATCGCTCCCCAATTACCTCCGCAAGGAGAACACCATTCATGAAGAAACTGCTTAAAAGTACCATTATAAGGTTTCGCATGATAACAAGCAACAATAACAGCTTTACCATCTTCTTTCCAGTGCTTAACAAGAAAATCCTGCGCTTCAACAATGTATTCATAAGTAATCATTACACTTGCCCCTTTCAAAATCTCTTTAAAAAATACCTAAATAACATCCAATTAGTGAGACAGGAATTATAGTTATAAACACAATTAAAATTCCATAACAAGGTTTATTTTCATCTAAATTTTTTAATATCCAAAGGGCTCCAAAAGGAGTAATCATGAAACAGTCAAATATAAAAATAATTAAAAAAATTATTAATAAAAAAGTTTTCATATATTTTTCTTCCTTCCTCTTTGATGATGTAAGTATACCAAATTTTTCGGGAAAGGGCAATAGACAAGTTGCACAAAGTTTGGGAATTTTTTTTGTGCAAATTGCCTATTGAAAATTAAAAGCGCTTCGTTGCGCCAGCCAACGAAGCGCAAACAAATTCTGGGGCTTTTTAGCCCCAGAATTTAATATAATATACAGCATTTATAGGATATAGATCAGAGAATACACAAGGGGCTTGTGCCCCTTTCTTATTAAACATGGAAGAAGTAAGTCTTCTTCTTCTCAACCGTCTTAATTGCCCTACCAGATTCCACCATCTTACGAAGTACAGCAGACACCTTCTGATTAGATAGAGAAGAAATAGCACCAGTAGTAACAATAAGTTCAGTAACAGTAACAGGAGCATCAAGATTCTGAAGAGCTTCCTCCAAGATATCCATAAGCACCTCATTTTCCTTCTGAGTCTTAGAAGGAGACTTAGTAGAAGACCTCTTATCAATAAGTTCAATCTCATGATTGCAAAAATCAACGATTTCAGCGTTATCAGCATTAACAGTAGCGATAAGGGTGAACATTTCCTTCTTGGTCATAGGGCATTTCCTCTCTTTTTTTGATGAATTAATTGTACCATAAGACTTTTGTTCCATATTCAATTGTATGTCAGAGGACTCCAAGATTTTTATTTGTTGGAGGAGTAGAGAATAAATTAAATTTCTTACTCTCAAAAACGCTATCTCTGTTGCCCCCTGACAGATACTATTCTAACACATCTGGGTTAGAAAGTCAACAAGTTTTTTTGGAAAAGTTGATATCTACTTCAAGACAACCAGCCCGTATGAACAATGCGTCCAGTGCCATTGGCATAAATAATACAATAGTAGTGAGGATTAGTATCCCTAAATCCCAACCAGGCAATAGCTTCAAGCAAATCATCAAACTGCTTATCTTCTGTCTCAGCAAATACTTCAACATCATCTTCATTCAAAACAATATGCTCCCAATAGGCAGTATACTTCTTCATGGCTATCCCTCTCTCTCATCATGAAAACACTCTTTCCTCTTGACGATTATATTATAGCAAAAATTTTTTAGAAAGGCAAGTAGAAAATCGGGAGGATCCGAGACGTTTTTTTGTGCAAAATGCCGAAATGGAAAATTTAGATTCCACCCTCTAAATTTATTTGCGCTGCGTTGTGGGCCACAACGCAGCGCAAATAAAAAAGGGGCTAAATAGCCCCCGCATTAATAGTAAAATTTAAAACAATAATAAAACAAAAGATAATTAATATAATCCTTTCTTTCCCTCCTTATATTAAATTACAATCTTTAAATACTGCTAATGCCCAGGCTATCGTATGCTCTTCTGGAATAAAAATTTTTAAATCTTCTTCGTTCTCTTCAATTCTGCATCCAGCTTTTTCTAAAATAATCTTAATTGCAGTTAAATAAGCTTCCGTAAACAGATCCTTATCAATAAGATAATATTTTCCCATCTTTATACCCTACTTTCTTATTATAAATTAATATTATTTTTACTACCATCAAGATTATTATCTATATTTGGAAGAGGTTTATAAACCTCTTCCAAATATAGATAAGTAAGTTTGTATCAGATGTGGAAAAAATAAGCCTTCTTCTTTTCAATCGTCTTAATTGCCCTACCAGATTCTACCATCTTACGAAGAAGTGCGGAAACCTTCTGATTAGACAGAGAAGAGAGAGTGTCGTTAGAAACAATAAGCTCAGTAACAGTAGCAGGAGCATCAAGTTCCGCAAGTACATTTTCCAAAACATCAATTAAAGCTTCATTTTCCTTCTGCATCTTCGTAGGAGTCTTATGAGTGACCCTCTTGTCAATCAATTCAATCTCATGATTACAAAAATCAACGATTTCAGTGTTATCAGCATTAACAGTAGCGATAAAAGCAAACATTTCACGCTTAGTCATAGGGCAATTCTTCCTTTCTTTTGATAAATATATTATAATAAAATTTTTGAAGTTTATCAAGGGGAGAGAAGCTATTTCCTCTCCTCTTGATGAAACCATTATACCAAAAATTTTTCCCATTGGCAAGTCGGCAAATTGCACAAAATTCGGGAAGAAAATTTGTGCAGTTTTTCCTTGATTTTTGCTTGACAAAGATCCGGCTCATATAGCGTAAAAGATTTTGCGCCTCGCTGCGTTCCTTAGCGAGGCGCAAATAAAAAAGAGCCCCTCAATAGGGCTCTTTTCCTTATAATTAAAGACTATTTAATACACGTTCTAAATACTTTGCGAGTAAATGGAATTCATTTGCCAGATAGTGAGAGTCTTCATCATTTTCAGTCAACCAACTGAAGAGATAATCCCAATACATCCTATCACAATAATCATACAACTGATAAGTCTGCTGAAAATTCATATATTGCTCTCCTTTTTATTATTAAACACTCTTCTTAGCCCTATGCTGAACAAGATTTACAGTAAATTCCATGCCATCAACAACAAAATCAATGTACTTTTCGTCATTAGTAATGTTAATTTCGACATTTTCAGGAAGATTTTCACTTAATCCTGCAAAAATAGCATCAATAATCTGTCTTTTAAGAGGATTTTCTTTCTTTTCACGAGGTTTCTTAGCTTTTTTTTCAGTTTTTTCTGCTTTTGCTTCATGAACAGTGGCGGTAATGCGGTTTTTCTTAGCTTTTTCAGTTAATTCTTCAACAGTTTCATCAGTAATATACTCTTCATCGGCAAGCCACGTATCAATAGCTTCTTCTTTAGAGATACCCAATTTAGTTTCCAAATTCTTAATTTCATCATCGGGAATGTTGATAATTTTGCCATTTTCAAGTTCATACTTCATAAATTATCCCTCTTTTCTTTTGATAAAATAATTGTAACAAAAAAATTTTTATTTGTCAAGCGGGCGGTCGAGCGACCACTGAGGAGCTCCCCTCTTGATGAAACCATTATACCACAGGGCGCCCCGAAAGTCAAGGGGTAAAACTGCCAAAAATCGGGATCCGAAAAGCCCAAAATTTGTGCAAAATGCCTATTGACAAAATCTGGCTAGAGCAGTATAATGGAAGGTTCGGCGCGTTTTGTGCCAAAACGCGCCGCAAATAAAAAGGGAGCTTATAAGCTCCCCCGCAATTAAAAATTATTTAATACACGCTCTAAGCAATCTTTTAACCAAAAAAATTCATTTGCTAAATGAAATTCTTCACTATTTGTAGTTAACCATGTATTATCATAATACTCATACATTCTATTATAATAATCATACAACTGATAGATCTGCTGAAAATCCATATTTTTCTCCTTTTTTATGAAAGAAGAGTGTTTTAAACACTCTTCTTTACTCTATGCTGAACAAGATTTACAGTAAATTCCATACCATCAATAACAAAATCAATGTACTTTTCATCATTTGTGATAGTGATTTCAACTTCTTCAGGAAGATTTTCGCTTAATCCTGCAAAAATAGCATCAATAATCTGCCTTTTAAGAGGATTTTCCTTCTTCTCACGAGGTTTTCTGGGCTTTTTCTCAGCAGTTTCTTCTTTTGCTCCATGAATAGTTGCAGTAATGCGATTCTTCTTAGCTTTTTCGGTCAATTTTTCAACAGTTTCATCAGAAATATACTCTTCATCAACAAGCCAGGTATTAATAGCTTCTTCTCTGGAAATGTCTAAGCTTTTTTCAAGCTTTTCAATGTCTTTATCAGGAATATTGATAACACGGCCATTATCAAGTGTATATTTCATAGATTCCACCTTTCTTTCTTAATGTAGGGCAAGTATATTTTATACTTGCCCTTTTTAAGATGTTAAAAAATAAATTACTCTTCTTCATTTTCCTCAGCTTCTTCAATAGAGGTATTTTCGTTTTCTACCAGAGAAAAGAAAGCTTTCTTTTTTTCCATAGTTTTTTCTACCTGACCGCTTGCGACAAGCTGGCGAAGGAGAGCAGAAATTTTCTGATTGCTATATCCATTCAAAGCATCAGTAGCAACAAGGTCGGAAACGGTTGCCTTTTCTCCAATCTCAGTAAGAGTAGCAAGGATAAGCTCCTTAATTCCTTCATTTTCCTTTTGGGTCTTAGTCATACCCTTAGACCCCTTACCCTTACGATTATCAAGGAGTTCAATTTCATGATTGATGAAATTCATCATCTCTTCATTAGAAGCAACCTCAGCAACGTTAGCAATAGCAACAAACATTTCACGCTTAGTCATAGGGCATTCTTCCTTTCTTGTTTTGATAGGTTTATTATATCATAAAATTTTTTGTTCGTCAAGGGAAATCTTCATTTCTATTTTCCTCCTCCCTAAGAATGAGATTCCCTTCCTTTTGATATAACCATTATATCATAAAATTTTTTCCGTGTCAAGAGAAAAGTTAATTTCTACTTTTGGCCTGTCCCACCGAAAAACCTTCCCTTAACTTATGTACTTATTATACCACAAAATTTTTCCCACGTCAAGAGAAAAGTTAATTTCTACTTTCGGGATCCGGCACGGCAAAATGGAAATTAACTTTTCTCTTGACTAAAACCATAGGGATCTAGCATAAAAGATTTTGCGCCTCGCTGCGTTCCTTAGCGAGGCGCAAATAAAAAAGGAGGGAATATTCCCTCCTTTATCTCTACATTTCTCTAAAAAAATTTTTCTGACAATCGGGGCAAAGCCCAGAAATTAACTGCTCTCGTTCAGTAGCAGAAAGATAAGGAAAGGTTTTATGTACTAATGCTCCATTATTCCAAGCAAGACAATCATCAAAATTGACAGTAACAAAATGCTCTTTTCCGCAAAAAGGGCAAACCATAGTTACATCAATGGGCATATCCATCATATTAAATACCTCTCTTTTCTTTTTGTTTTATAGTGTCATATTTAATTGTTGATTCTTTTTTGTTAATCTAACCATCCAACATGAGCAATACGACCTGTTGCATTAACATAAACTATACAATAATAACTAGGATTATTATCTTTGTCTCCTAACCATGTAATTGCTTCAATAAGAGTATCAAACTGCTTTTCATCACGTTCACAATACATTTCATTATCATGGTCATCAAGAACAGGCAATTCCCAAAATGCAGTATACTTTTTCATGCTCACATTTTCCTTTCTGTGAAAAACCCTTTCCCTTTCGACTCCCTTATTATACCAAAAAATTTTCCCGTTGGCAAGTCGGCAGATTGCACAAAATTTGGGAGCAGGAAAGCCATTCCTTTGTGCAAAAAGTAGATCCAGAAAATTCAGACTTTATACCTTATTTCTTTTGGCGTCGCGCTGCGTTCCTTAGCGCGACGCCAAGGAAATTGGAGCCTGATAAATATCAGGCCCCTTTGAAAACTAAATTTTATATATTAAGCGTGGAAAAAGAGAGTCTTCTTTCCTTCGATAACTTTAATTGCCCTACCTGCATCAACCATCTTGCGGAGCATAGCAGAAATTTTCTGATTAGAAAAGCTACTAAGAGTAACATTAGAGACAATAAGGTTAGTAATAGAGGTAGGTTCTTCCAGTCCCCAAAGGATTCCTTCAATAGTATCCATGAGGACTTCATTTTCCTTCTGATTCTTGGTGGGAGACTTAGTATTGCTTCTCTTATCAATCAATTCGATTTCATGGTTGCAAAAATCAACGATTTCAGTGTTATCAGCATTAACAGTAGCGATAAGGGTAAACATTTCACGTTTGGTCATAAGGCATTCTTCCTTTCTTGTTTTGATAGGTTAATTATATCAAAAATTTTTTTAAATATCAAGAGATTTTTATAAGGCTTCATTCGCTTTTCAAACAAGCCAGTGGCGCGAAGCTCCCCAGCCCGCCATATTCAGTCGACTTTTTTTCCTCTCCTCTTGATGAGACTATTATACCAAAAATTTTCCCCGTTGGCAAGTCGGCAAATTGCACAAAATTCGGGAAGGATTTTTGTGCAATTTTTTAGTGAATTTTTCTTGACAAAATCATGTGATCTGCGGTATAATGAAAGGTTCGGCTCGCTGTGTCCCACAGCGAGCCGCAAACAAAAAAGCCCCCTAAGGGGCTTTATATTATGCAAAATTCAACTTACCATCTACTACATAGATAATAGTTTCCCTGCCATCATAATCATTCAACATATAATCAGTAGGAACACCCTTCAAAGTAACAAGAACAACATCTCCCATCTTACCATCATGTTCTTCCAAAAACTGGATTAAGCGAGGATCCTGCCTGTCAATATCAGAATAAGTATCAAATTCGGGATACAAAGCACAAAATTCCTTAGACAACCTGAAACCGCCCCACGCCTTATTCAATGCAAACTTCATAAATATTACCTCTCTTTTATTTGATAAGTTTATTGTACCATAAAAAAAGTTATTTGTCAATTTTTCTTATAGAAGGCCGAAGAATCCTCCTAAAATTATCATGATACAAAAAGTACACGGAAGACCAAGCGCACCATACCTCATCTTAAGTACATACTTAAAAAGCATTACAAGCCACAAGACAATACTACAGATAAATAAAACAGTGCTCATTATTTGCTCTCCTTTTCTTTAGGCTTTCCCTTCGACTCCTATAGTATACCAAAAAATTTTCCCGTTGGCAAGTCGGCAAATTGCACAAAGTTTGAGGAGAAATTTTGTGCAGTTTTTTTGCGGATTTCCCTTGACAAAATTATGCGATCTGTGGTATAATAGAAGGTTCGGCGCGTTTTGTGCCAAAACGCGCCGCAAAGCTTTTTATATAAAACTTCAATAAATAAAAAAATGGGGGTCTTTTTAAAAAGATCCCCATTTTTATTTAAGCATAAAGTACAATATATTCTTTTTTACTATGTTGTCTTAAAATTTGAGTAAGGATAGTAGATTCAATAATAGTATCATCTAATCCCTGATGTTTTTCAACAAAATCATGATTCCCAGATAAATAGCGATAAATGATTTCCGCTGTAGCACGAACACGAGGACTTTTATGATTTGTTATGTAACCATTCTTTTTACAGAAGGTAATATAACCTTTTTGTTTGCAAATAGTATTTAAAGCACCTTTATAAGTATCCCAAATTTCAGTATTATAAGGAAAGAAATATCTATTTTTAGATTTTGTAATATATCTAATAGTATTGTTTAAGGCGTTTACATCAAATCTGGCATTATGAGCAGAAACAGTAGTGATATTATATTTTTTCATAGTATCTTTTACGATATTCCAAGCTTGAATAAAAGATACAAGTTTTCTTTCCCCTTTTTTAATATCTTCCCAATATTCAGGAATTTTTTTTGCATAATAAGCACTTTTCATAATATCAGGCATGTCACAAAAGATATCACTAATTGCCATAGATTCTTTATGATATATGTTACCTTTTTTATCAATAACAGTAAAACCTATATCATAAACAAGTGAGCAAGACAAGTCTAACTTATTGTTATTGATAATACCATTAGCAGTTTCAGTATCTAATACCATAATATACTTTTTATTTGCCATTTATATTTCCCCTTTTATTATTTTTATATTTAATTAATTTAAATTTGTATTAGTGTTAATGGGAAAAAATTTTTAATATATCATCATCATCACACAATAAAAAGTTATTAGGCATTTCTTTTAAAGAAAGCTTATCATTCCGCCTGGCTTTTCTTTTAATAATTCTTTCTAAATGATTCTTATTCTTGTCATGCGGAACAATATTCCGACAGTTTAAATCCCAAGCGGTATAAGACTTGACAGTTAACCTCTTAAAATAATCCTTCATACGTTTCATTCCTTTCTCTCTGTTGATGGTCTTATTATACCCTTTTTCTTCCTAAAAGGCAATAGGCAGAATGCACAAAAATGAAAATTTTTTGAAGCTTGAAATTGTGCATTCTGCCTGACCGCCAGAACTACTTATTTTATATTGAAATAAGAAAATATTTTCTTATTTCAATCTTTTTTGCGGTGCTTAGTAAGAGTAATACTATATTCTTCACCATTGATAGTAAAAGTAATTTCTCTTTCGGGCTTGATAATAGCTATATCTTCGACAGTATTAGAATCATCATCAAAATAGCACCTATTCAAATTTTGAGCGATAGTAGAGATAATTTCAATCTTAATGTTGTCTTTTTTACGTTCTTTTTTAACAGGAGCAGTTTTTTTCTTTTCTCCAGTAGTAATAGTAGCTTTTTTTGCAGCTTTCTTTTGTTCATCAGTCATATCAGAAGTACATTCTTTTACAGACATTTTGTCAACTTCCATGTCATCTTTAATAAGTTCAATAGCTTCTTCCCTAGTAAGGTCAAGAGATTTCATCATTTTGGTAATTTGAGCTTCACTAATCTTCATAAGGCGTCCCTCCCTTTGATGAAACCATTATACCACGGGGCGCCCCAAAAGTCAAGAGGTAAATTTGCACAAAGTTTTGGGCCAGGAGGGGATCCGGTTTGTGCACTTTGACGGATTTAATTTGAAGGTTTTTTATGTAATTATAAAAATAATATAGGAAATAATTTTTTTTAAAATATTTTAGATCCTCGATCTGTAAAAAAGTTTGATATACCCCCCTTTTTATTTTGCGGCTCGCTGCGTTCCTTAGCGAGCCGCAAAATAAAAAGGGGTATTTAACCCCCTTTTTACTAAGCAATCCCGCAAATAGAACCCATAATAATTAAAATACCAAAAGTTGTAGGATACCACAGTACACTATACCTGCTTTTGTTAAAAACTTTAAAAATTAAAAAGATCCACAATGCAGAAATAATGAAAAATGCGATATAGTTAATCATGATGGATTCCTTTCCTCTTCATTTGATGACCCTATTATACCGCAGATACCGGGAAAAGTCAATAGGTATTTTTGCACAAAAAACGAGGCTCTTTTTTGTGCAAAAAGCCAATAGAAATAAAAAGCGCGCCGCGGCGTGGGTCCGCGGCGCGCAATAAAAAAGCAGCATTAATGCTGCTTTCCTTGAATTCTTACATTATGAAAAATAATCCCATTAATTTCCTTAGCTACAGATTCCGCCTTAAAACCATCTGCATAAGCTCCATAAAACCAAAACTCATTGTTTACTTCTCTTGCTACAATAAATTCATAATTATCAGCATATTCTGGTTTATTATAAATAAACATATTTTATTCTCCTTGCTTTTGAAAATAAAAAATTAAATAAGATTAATTAATTTCTCTAAAATATTTTCATTTGCATTAATTACTTTTCCTAAATTCCAACTTTCTCTTACTTCTTCATTATCATCTATTAATATTTGAAAGCCCCCATATTTTTTTGTGCAACTTGTTTTTATTACTCCATATTCCGTTATATAAATTTCATCATATGGAAAATTAACTTTTTTAAGCCATTCAATTTTTGCTTTTTTTACTTTCTCATCATACTTATCACTACTTTCTTTTGCTAACCATGTTGTAATAATTATTTTCCAACCTTTTTCTTTTAATATATTAATAATAAGGTTCAATAAATTCATATTATATAAAGGTTTTGCAATTTTATAAGGGGTATCATCCTCTGCTTTTAACATCTCAAGCCAATTTTCTACCCCGTATAAATCAACGATTGTACCATCCATATCAAATACTAAAATTTTATTATTAAACATATGTGCCCCCTTTTTGATAATCATATTATAACATATATATTTTTTGTTGTCAATTTTTTAAGAGATATTTTACTATGCCACTCCTCTTGACGAATAATAGTATACACTAAAAAGACCAAAAAAGCAATAGGCAAATTGCACAAAGATAATGGGATCCTTTTGTGCAACTTGCATAAGGTTTATAGTCTGTAAAAATCTTTATAGTTATACTATGTTTTATTTGGCGCCGCGCGGCGCCAATAAAAATAAGGGGGTTAATCCCCCTTTTTAATTTATATTTTAAGATTATTAAGAACAATTCCATAACCAAGAATATCAGTAGCAATTCTTTCTACCAATTTTTTATTATTGTATGCTCCATAGAACCAATATTCATTATTATATTCGCACTTATAAACTACAATATAGAGATATTCGCTAGCATAAGACGGCATTTCATGAATGTTCATCATAGTTTTAACTCCTTTTTCTTTTGGTGATTGTATTGTAGTAACAAAAAGAGAGGGTAATGTTTTTATTAAACTTTTTTTCTTTTATTTTTTATTTTTTTTGTTTCTACCTGATAAGCATACGTTAAAATACTCCAACAAAATACAAATAAAAAATTCATGATATTGGTCAACATTTTTGCCCCTCTCTTTTGATAAGCCTATTATAGCACATTCTCTTGCCCTTGTCAAGGGGTTTCGGGAAAAATTTTTCGTAATCTTAAATTCCATTTGCCCGATCTCTCGATCTTGACCAATAGACGTAAATCTATTGACGTCGCGCAGCGTTCCTTCGCGCGACGCCAGTAAAAATAAGGGGGTATTTAACCCCCTTTTTTATTTATTTGTTTTAAAATTATCAAGAACTACTGCATTATAAACAATACTAGCGATTCTTTCAGCTACTTTTTTATTATTATACGCACCATAGAACCAATATTCGCCATAATAATCACACTTATAGACTACAATATAGTTATACTCGTTAGCATAAGCCGGCATTTCATGAATATTCATCATATTTTTCTCTCCTTTTAATAAAAAATTGTTATTTTTTGTGTTAGTAAAGATAAAATAGTTTTTTGCAGGATTATTTAACAACTTTCCTCCCCCCTTTCGATGAACCTATTATAGCACATCCCCCCGCCCTTGTCAAGCCCTTTCGGGAAAAAATTTTTCGTAATCTTAAATTCCACTTTAGATCTGTAATTTCGATTTCCCCCGTACAAATTTATTTTGCGCCGCGCGGCGTCCCTTCGCGCGGCGCAAATAAAAAATTAGGGGGTATTTAACCCCCTTTTTTTCAGATTTCAAGATTACTAAATACTACACCTTCATAATTATTAGCAACTTCTTCCGCCTTTTCCTTATTATTGTATGCACCATAGAACCAATATTCGTTATCATACTCACAAGCTACGATATAGTTGTACTCATTAGCATAAGACGGCATATTGTTGATAATATTCTTCATTTTTATTCTCCTTTTTTATAAAATAATAGTAAAAATTATTATTTTTATTTTAATTTATTAATAAAGTAACAAAAATAAATTTTTAGATATTTTTATGTAACCATTTGGTCGCTCCCCCTTTCGATGAACCTATTATAGCACATCCCCCCGCCCTTGTCAAGGGCTTTCGGGAAAAATTTTTCGTAATCTTTATTTCCACTTTCCCGATCTCTCGATCTTGACCAATAGACGTATTTTTATTTGCGCCGCGCGGCGTTCCTTTGCGCGGCGCAAATAAAAAACTAGGGCTATGCCCTAGTTTTCCTCAATACTCTTTTTCATTAAGAATTCAAAGATATCTTCTGCTTTTTTGTTATTTTGTTCGAGATATTCAGCAAACATAATAGTGTAAGGATTCTCAAAACCAAATTTGTAGATAATCTTAGTGAGCATTTCATCTTTTGTCATTTTAAATACCTCTTTTTTATTTAATAATTTTATTATATTATTGAGGGGGTTTTATTTATTAATTTAACCCCCTTTTTTTAATTTTTAATGAATAATAGTGAAGTCGTCGTACATTTCAGCAACCTGTTCCGCCTTTTCGTAAGTATTGTATGCACCATAAAACCAAAGTTCGTCATCTACCATAGAACACACAATATAACTGTTAATATCAACATCTTTAGGCAAATTGTTAATCTTATATCCGTTCATGGCTTCTTCTCCTCTCTCTTGATGAACCTATTATAGCACATCCCCCCGCCCTTGTCAAGGGGTTTCAGGAAAAAAATTTTCGTAATCTTAAATTCCACTTCTGATCCTCTAGCTTTTTGATCCCCCCGTATAATTTATTTTGCGCCGCGCGGCGCTCCTTCGCGCGGCGCAAATAAAAAAAAGGGGAACCCCCCCTTTTTCAAACTATTCCGCGCAATAACCAGTATAGGATGTCATTAAAATAGCATCATCAAAAATAGTATCATCAGTTCCCATTGTATCCATTAAACAAGATACTAAATCATTAATTGCATAGTCTTCGCATCCATAAAACTGCCAAATAAAGCCAACAGAGTCAATACAAGTTACAATATCTTCATAATAGTTTAATTCAACAACTTGCATAGTCCTTATGTAAATATCATGGTTTTCAACAGGAGTGTTAGTTAAAGTTGCCATAAGAGCAAGAATCATAGCCATTTTAGTAAACATTATTTAAATACCTCTTTCTTTTTCTTTCTTTTTATTAATAAAATTATTATGTATCATAAAGGGGCTGTTTTATCAACCCCTTTATTAGTTTTCTCAGTGGATAACAGTGAAATCGTCGTACATTTCAGCAATCTGTTCAGCCTTTTCCTTATTATTGTATGCACCATAGAACCACAATTCGCCATCTACCATAGAACATACCACATAATTGTCTGCATCAACCCAACTAGGCAGATTATTAATCTTGTATCCGTTCATGTCTTGTTTCTCCTCTCTCTTGATGAACCTATTATAGCACATCCTCCCGCCTTTGTCAACCCCCTTTCGGGAAAATTTTTTGTAATCTTAGATTCCACTTGCCCGATCTCTCGATCTTGACCAATACGCGTTAAATTGGTTTGCGGCGCGCATCGTTCCTCTGCGCGCCGCAAATAAAAAATATTTTATTATTTTCTGAAAATAGTCTGATAAAATAAAAGAAAAAGTACAATTTATACCTTTTTTTATTACATTCTGAAAATAATTAAATAAAATAAAAAAAGAGGTATAAATTATACCTCTTTTTTTATTTTATCAGATTATTTTACTTTTCCTTGTACTTCCAGCAGACAATATACCCTAATTTGGCGTTAGTTTCCATCCAACAAACGGCAACTGCAGGGTTTTTTCTGACTTTATTATAATAATTGACCTGCTGACCCTTAAATTCAAACTTTTTGGTGTACAACATTTTTGTAATCTCCCTTTTTTCTATAAAATTGAGGTGGTGTAGGGGAGTTGTTTGACTTCAACTCCCCTTTTTGATTTTTAATGGATAACAGTCAAATCGTCGTACATTTCAGCAACTTCTTCAGCCTTTTCCTTGCTATTGTATGCACCATAGTACCAAAGTTCATCATTTACCATAGAACATACAATGTATGCGTTCTCTTTTACGTCTTTGGGCAAATTGTTGATTTTGAATCCGTTCATTTCTTTATTGCTCCTTTCTTTTGATAAGCCTATTATAGCACTTGGCTTCCCCGTTGTCAAGGGGTTTTTAAAAAAAAATTTTTATTTTTTTTGTGCCTACAATATATTTTTATTTTGGTATTTTTATGAATATTATGAATATTAAATAAGTTTTTGGTATTTCTATGAATATTAAATAAGTTTTTAGTATTTTTATAAATATTAAATGAATTTTTCTTTTTTTACTTTAAAAGTTTTAATTTGTCAAATTATTGTAATAGAAAAGAAATTTTTTTTCTTTTCTATTACAATTTTTTATTATTGTTTATTATTTTTTTCTTTTTTGTGCTTTTAATATATAATTAATCCTAGTCTGGCGTTATTTTCATTCAATAAATAAAAATGCTAGAATTTTTCTAACTTTATTGTAATAATTAACTTATTGTTCCTTAAATTCAAAAAATTTAATGTACAATATATTTTAAATCTTCTTTTTTTCTGACAATTTTATTATAATATATCTTTTTGTCTTTATTTAACCTCTTTTTGGGAAAAATTTTTTTATAATATTCATTCTCTAGTTCAATTTTCAGTTTTGATCCACATAGGTAAAAATTGATTTGCGGCGCGCATCGTTCCTCTGCGCGCCGCAAATAAAAAATCTTTTATTATTTTCTGAAAATAATTAAATAAAATAAAAGAAAAGGTACAATTTATATCCTTTTTTATTATTTTCTAAAAATAATTAGATAAAATAAGAGAAGAGATACAATTTATATCCTTTTTTATTATTTTCTAAAAATAATCAAATAAAATAAAAGAAGAGATATAAATTATGCTCCTTCTTTATTATTTTCTGAAAATAATTAAATAAAATAAAAGAAGAGATACAATTTATATCTTTTTTTATTATTTTCTGAAAATAATTAAACAAAATAAAAGAAGGAGTACAATTTGCACTCCTTCTTTTATTTTATTAGATTATTTTACTTTTCCTTGTACTTCCAGCAGACAATATACCCTAACTTAGCGTTAGTTTCCATCCAACAGAGAGCTACCTTCGGATTTTTTCTGACTTTATTGTAATAATTAACTTGCTGACCCTTAAATTCAAAAACCTTAGTATACAACATTTTCATATTCTCCTTTTTTTATAAAAATAAGGTAATACAAGGGGAGTTGTCTGACTTCAACTCCCCTTTTTTAGTTTTTAGTGGATAACAGTCAAACCATCGTACATTTCAGCAACTTCTTCCGCTTTTTCCTTGCTATTGTAGGCACCATAAAACCAAAGTTCATCATTTACCATAGAACACACGATATAGGCAGTTTCTTTCACATCTTTGGGCAAATTGTTGATTTTGAATCCGTTCATTTCTTTGTTGCTCCTTTCTTTTGATGAATCTATTATAGCACCCCCGCCCTCCCTTGTCAAGGGTTTTTAGAAAAATTTTTTATTTTTTTTCTGTGCCTACAATATATTTTTATTTTGGTATTTTTATGAATACTAAATAAATTTTTCTTTTTTTTACTTTAAAAGTTTTAATTTATTAAATATTGTAATAGAAAAGAAAAATTCTTTCTTTTCTATTACAATTTTTTATTATTGTTTATTATTTTTTCCCTTTTTTGCATTTCTAGCACACAATTTAGCGTTACTTCCCTTCAATAAATAGAAATATTAAAAATTTTTTAACTTTATTATAATAATTAACTTATTGTCCCTTAAATTTAAAAACTTTAGTATACAATATATTTTAATATCTTCCTTTTTTCTAATAACTCTATTATAATATATTTTTTTGTCTTTATTTAACTTAAATTGTTATAATAAAAAAGAAATTTTTTTCTTTTTTATTATAATTTTTTATTATTGTTTATTATTGTTTATTATTTTTTTCTTTTTTGCGCTTTTGACATACAATTAATCTTAATTTAGCGTTATTTTCCTCCAATAAATAGAAAGATTGAAATTTTTTTGACTTTATGGTAATAATTAACTTATTGCCCATTAAATTCAAAAATTTTAGTATACAATATATTTTAAATCTTCTTTTTTTCTGACAATTTTATTATAACAGATCTTTTTGTCTTTATTTAACCTCTTTTTGGGAAAATTTTCTTATAATATTTATTTTTCAATCAGATTTTTCAGTTTTGACCCACATAAGCAAAAATTGATTTGCGGTGCGCATCGTTCCTCTGCGCACCGCCGATAAAAAAGAGTTTTTATTATTTTCTGAAAATAATCTGATAAAATTAAAAAAGAAGTATAAAACGTACTTCTTTTTTAATTTTATCAGATTATTTTACTTTTCCTTGTATTTCCAACACACAATTAATCCTAATTTAGCGTTACTTTCCATCCAACAAATGGCAACCTTGGGATTTTTTCTGACTTTATTGTAATAATTAACTTGCTGACCCTTAAATTCAAAAACCTTAGTATACAACATTTTTATATTCTCCTTTTTTTAATAAAACTAAGGTGATACAAGAGGAGTTGATTGATTTCAACTCCTCTTTTTTGATTTTTAATGAATAATGGTGAAGTCGTCATACATTTCAGCAACTTTTTCTGCTTTTTCGTAAGTATTGTATGCACCATAGTACCAAAGTTCGTCATTTACCATAGAACATACAATGTAAGAGTCTTCTTTCACATCTTTGGGCAAATTGTTGATTTTGAATCCATTCATTTCTTTATTACTCCTTTCTTTTGATAAACCTATTATAGCACTTAGCTTCCTTCTTGTCAAGGGTTTTTTAAAAAATTTTTTTTATTTTTTTTTGTGCCTACAATTGTTTTAATCTCTCCTTTTTTTTGATGAATTTATTATAGCACATTTTCCTGCCCTTGTCAACCCCCTTTCGGGAAAAATTTTTGTAATATCCGTTTTCCCCGTTTGATTCACTAATCTTGGTCAATACAGATTAAAAATATTTGGCGAAGCGCCTCGTGCCTCTGCGCTTCGTTGTTAAAATAATAAGAAAAATATTATTTAATAAAATAATAATATTTTTTAAACACTTATTATTTTTTAATTTTATTTATTTTATTTATTTTATTTACATTTATTTATATTTATTTTATTTTTTAATTATTAATAAAAATTATTTTATTTAATTATTACTGTATAAAAAAATTTTTTATTCCCCAGTATAATTTTAAATAAAATAAAAAAATACTCTAACAAACTACACGGTGTTTGTTAGAGTATTTTGAGGGGGATATATTATGGGAAAAAATTTTTTTAATTTTAAAAAATCATTATGGTCTGCACAATTCCGTCTCCAAAAGTTTTTTTAAAATCATATTATGACCAACAATTCAAATAATCCTTTTGATAAACACAATTCCGTCTCCAAAAATTTTTTTAAAATCAATAATTCTGCGTCTTCAAAAGTTTTTTAAAAATCATTATAATTTTTTTTATTTTATTCTCCCCCTGATATGGTTTTGGCATTTTGCAAGGCATCCACGCAATAATTTCAGATTCTGGTATTTTTATATTTCCCACATCGCTAACATATACATAATAATCACTAATATTTCTAAACATTAAATAAGTTTGTTCTTTAGAAAATTTTTCAAGCAACTCTTTTGTTTTTATTGTTACAAAAACTATTTTATATTTTGGAGGTTTCTGTTGAGAACAAAGTATCCATTTATTATTATTCATTTCATTTTCTCCAATTTATATTATATATATTATAACATTTACCATCATATCGTAATGGTCTGCTTTCTTTTACTTCATATCCTAATCTT
>Ga0326513_10001333_pt1 | contig 19653 bp, 45 predicted proteins | sample 2_2465_0518_D_FD_203654 | JGI IMG/M metagenome (GOLD analysis project Ga0326513, IMG submission 203654) | Bovine rumen microbial communities from UC Davis, California, United States - 2_2465_0518 | ecosystem: Host-associated > Mammals > Digestive system > Stomach > Rumen | place: USA... | reverse complement strand
GTTCTTAAAGTCATATCAGTTATGCCTTGCAGAATTAACCTTATCAGAAGGATTTAAGGAGGAAACAGCCGATGAGAGATTGGACAGCTAAACTAATAATGAAGCAATACGTTATTGATGAAATTGGGAATCAGAGGCTTCAAGAAGATTATGTTGAGATACCTATAATTGATGTTGAAGATGTTTACCAGTCAGAGTTCTATAACGCATCTCAACAAGGTTTAAAGCCTACGTTAAGACTTCTGATAAGTGATTTAAATTACAACGAAGAACCAGAGCTTGAATATATGAATTATCGTTATTCAATTATAAGAGTTGATAAAGTTAACGATGAGGAAATCGCTTTAGTATGCGAAAAGAGAAGTGGTTTGAATGGCTAAAAATATTAAATCAAGTGAATTAGCATCAACTGTTGCTGAATATCTAACAGAGTATTCAGAAGAAGTAACAGATGCGTGTAAAGAAGTAGTTGATGATATCGCTGAAGGTGTAATGAATGAAACGAAGGCTCACATCACTTGGAAAGATAAAAAATATAGTGGTAGCTTCGCACTAACAACTTCTTTCGAAGATAAAAGAAATAAAAGAGTAACGTGGTACGTTAAATCGCCACATTACAGATTAACTCACTTACTTGAATTTGGACACCATACAAGAAAACCACGGAAAAGATGCTAAAGCATACCCTCATGTAAGATACGGCCACGAATTTGCTAGAGATAATTTTGAAAAAGAAATGAAAGGAGCTATTGAACGATGCAGAATTTAAAAACCCTATTAGAGCAACTAGAAATTCCAGTTGCTTATGACCACTTTAATACGGTCACTAACCCACCTTACATTACTTTTAAAAGATTTTCACAGAGCAACTTCGGAGCTGACAACAAAGTATATGAAATAATTAATAATTACTACGTGTATTTAGTAACAGAATATAAAGATATCGAATTAGAAGAAAGACTTGAACAGCTTTTGACTAATAACGATATCTTTTTTAATTGCGAAAGCGAAGATTACTTCGATGATGAGAAATTATACGAAGTAGTCTATGAGATAAGTTATAAGGAGGAGAAAAATAATGGCTAATAAAGTTAAATTCGGTTTCAAGAACTGCTATTATGCAACAATTACTGAAGGAGCTGGCGGAGTTATTACTTATGGAACACCAGTACAATTAAAAGGTGCTGTTTCAATGACACTATCTCCATCAGGAGAAACAACAGAGTTCTACGCAGATGATGGTTTGTATTTTAGCGATGTTAATAATAACGGTTATGAAGGAACACTTGAACTAGCATTAATTCCAGATGATTTCAAGGAAGCTTGTTTAGGTGCAACATTAGATGACAATGGAGTATTGGTTGAAAATGCAACTGCTATTAACAAGCCATTCGCTTTACTATGTGAATTTACAACAGATGAAAAAGCTAGAAGATACGTATTTTATAGATGTATGGCATCAAGACCAGATGTAAATTCAACAACTAAAGGCGAATCAATTGAAGTACAAACAGAAACATTAAACTTAACTATTAGAGCTAATGCTAATGGAATTGTAAAAGCTGAAACAACAGCTACAACTGATAACACAACATACGATGGTTGGTATTCAGCTGTATATACTGACTAAGGTGAGTAATATTTAGGAGGAATTATGGAGAAAATTCTTAACATAGGTGGAAAAGAAATTAAAATGAAATCCACCGCTGGCACGATGAACCGTTATAGAAACGCGTTTAATCGCGACTTTATAAAAGACCTTGTTAAACTACAAGAAAAGTTAAGTAAGAAAATCGATAATGGAGCAGAGTTTGAAGCAATTGACCTTGAACTATTTGAAAGACTAGCATGGTCAATGTGCAAAACGGCAGATGATAGCATTCCAGATATAGAGCATTGGCTTGATGAATTTGAAACATTCGATATTATGCAAGCCTTACCAGAAATAATGGGATTATTATCTGCAAACTTAGAACAATTAAACTCAAAAAAAAAGATAAATTGAGCAACAAAAAAGTAGATGTTAATTCTAACACCGTAATCCTACGTTGCTTAAAAATTGGAATAAGCCTATCTGATATGGACAACATAACGATAGGCTTTATTCTAGATTTAGTCGAAGAAAACAATAGAGAAGTTTCAACACAAAATGAACCAGTTGAAGCTGACACTTATATGATAGATAAATTTTTTTAACGGAGGCGAATTAGATTATGGCTGGAAATATTAAAGGTATGACAATTGAAATAGGAGGAAATACAGCTCCGTTAGAACAAGCATTAAAAGATGTAAATAAAGACTTAAACAGTACGCAGAAAGAATTAAATCAAGTTAATAAATTACTTAAACTTGATCCGACAAATACAACATTATTAAAACAAAAGCAAGAACTATTAGGCGACCAGATTAAAAACACTACAACTAAACTAGATGCCTTAAAGCAAGCTCAAAAGCAACTTGATGAAACCATGAAGAATGGTGGAGAAGTTAACCAAAAAGAATATCGTGAGTTGGAACGACAAATTGCAATGAGTGAAAGCTCACTTAAGAAATTAAAAGATGAAGCTAAAAATTGCAATCCACAATTAGCACAGCTAAAAGAAGGACTAAAAAAGATTGGCGATGTTGCTGGTAAAGGTTTAAAAGCAAGTCTTGATTTAACAGTAAACGGAATAAAAGCAATGGCGACTGCTTCTATTAGTGCTGTTACTTCTTTAGGAGCATTGGCAATTAAATCTGGTGCGATGGCTGATGATTTAAACACATTGTCAGCAACTACTGGATTAACAACAAAACAACTTCAACAGTTTAGTTATGCTAGTGATTTAATCGATGTTTCAACTGAAACGTTATCTGGGAGCTTAAAGAAGTTAACAAGTTCAATGAACTCTGCAAAGAGTGGAACAGGAACTCAAGCAGAAGCATTCGAAAAGCTAGGAGTTAATATTAAAAATGTCGATGGTTCTTTAAGAAGCAACAGCGATGTTTTCAACGATACTATTCGTGCTTTAGGTAATATTGCAAACGAAACCGAACGTGATGCAATGGCAATGCAGATATTCGGCAAGTCAGCAACAGAACTAAATCCACTAATCGAGGGTGGAGCAGACGCACTAGCACAGATGAGTGAGCAGGCAAACGAGCTAGGCCTAGTCATGAGCCAAGACCTACTGGACAAGGCGAATGCTTTCAACGATCAGCTAGACATCCTAAAAGCAAATGGCAAAGGAATATTTGCAAGAATTGGAACGGAAATCGCAGGAGAGCTGACAGCTCCAATGGAGAAGCTAAACGAAATAACTATGGGTTATATCAAAGAGCTAACAACAGCGATGGATGAAAACGGCATCGAGGGACTTCTAGCAAAAGCAGGAGGAATAATCGGAGACATAGCATCAAAGATCACAGAGGAACTTCCTAAAATAGCAGAGCTAGGAATCAGCATCGTAACGGAACTAGTAAATTCTATAAAACAAAATGCAACACAAATAGGAACTGCAGGAGCAGAACTAATACAGACACTAGTCGAGGGATTCTACGAGCTACTTCCGAACCTAGTCGAGACGGCAATACTACTAGTTACGTCCTTTATACAGACAATAGGCGAAAAGCTACCTGAAATGATTCCTACAATAGTAAACGGACTATTAGCAACAGCAGACGCAATAGTAAACAACCTAGACGTTATAATCAACGCAGGATTACAGCTTTTCTTAGGACTAGTACAAGGACTAGAAAAAGCACTTCCTCAACTAATAGCAAAACTTCCAGAAATCATTCAAAAAGTAGCAACAACTCTAATCGAGAGCCTTCCTACGATCATAGAAGCAATAGGGACGATAATCATATCAATAGCAAATACACTAGGGCAGAGCATCGACCAACTAGTGCCAGCAGTAATAGAAATAATTTTCAGCCTCATTAATACGATTGTAGATAATCTGCCAACAATAATAGACACAATAGTAGACGTAGTAATAGCAATAGCAGACGCACTAATCGACAACATAGATCTAATAATTGAGGGAGCAGTTCAGCTAATAATCGGACTAGCACAGGGACTAGTACAAGCTATCCCTAAAATAGTAGAACGACTTCCTGAAATCATAATGGCAATAGTAAACGGACTAATAGAACTACTTCCTGCATTACTAGAAGTCGCATGGAAGCTAATTAAAACACTAGCAAACGGAATAGTAAACGCAGTCAGCGGACTATGGAAAGCTCTAGGAGAGATCTGGGAATACATAAAGAAAACACTCAGCGACAAATTTAAGGGAATCGTAGACATCGGAAAGAATCTCATAGAGGGACTATGGAACGGAATCGGCAACGCAAAGGACTGGCTAATAAACAAAATCAAGTCGCTATGCTCGGACGCACTACGGAGCAATTAAGAGCTTCTTCGGTATAGAATCGCCATCAAAGGTAATGGCAAACGAAGTCGGAAACTTCCTTGCTAAAGGTATTGGAGTAGGATTTGAAAAAACAATGCCATCAGTAATTGATCAGATGAAAGAGAGCTTGTCGAATGTTACTAATGCTTTTCAAACAGAGCTTTCTTTTGGCGACATTCCTCAAATTCAAGGCAACCAGATTATAAGTGAAAATCAATATATTACTAGAAACTACAACAACACAGTTGAAACATTAAGACAGCCAACAAACATTGAGTTAATACTTGATGGAACTAAAGTAGCACGAGCATTAATTCCACCACTAGACAACGAATATAATCGATTAGGAGTGAGAGTATAGATGATTATTATAGATAATACAACCTATAATGTAGGAGTTGTAAAGGTAACAAGAAAAGCATCGATGAAACAAGAGTTTTTAGGAACTACTTTAGACTTAAGAAAACACTACGATGTAGAAGGCACTTACTACGATTATGAAGTAATTTTTAATGCAACTAACTTAACCGTTAGCGAATACGATAATTTATACGAAGCTTTAACCGCTCCTCAAGAATCGCATCTCGTAACACTTCCTTATGGTCAAACTAATTTAACCTTTTACGCAAAAGTGAGTGTTGCTTCAGATAGTGTAATTAGTAGTTATTCAAACTTTAGGAAGTGGGGAAGTGTTAAGGTAACATTCGAAGCTTTAGAGCCACAAAAGGAGGCTTAAGCTTATGGTAGATATTAAAATTGTTTATTCTAATATGCCAGAAGGAGCAATGGAAGATTCAACAACAACCTGTACTTATGCTCAAGATTTTGTTGATTTTGATGACTTCCATGAGCAAATTCAAGTTAAAAAATACGCAACATTAGAAGAGAACCGATGCTTACTTGATGGAACTTTTTTAAACTTCCCAGATGAGCCATCAGATATAGGTTATATGAGTACAATTATGAGTGATGGCGAAGGGAACTTCCCAAACACGATAACACTAACTAGAACGTACAGACAAAACTTTACTTCGCCACGGACTACAATTCGTATTTGACACTTGGACAGATGACCACCCTTCAACAATGACTGTTACTTGGTATAGAGGAACAACTCAATTGTATACAAACACTTATACAGTTGATAGTTCAACGTTCTTTGCCGATGCTAATGTAACAGCATACAACAAAATAGTAGTAACGTTCACCAATATGACAAGAGCCTCAAGGTTCTTAAAGATATATTCAATAAGCGATGGAACAACGAGGGAATTTTACAACGAGGAAATTCTTGATGTTGATATTATTGAAAGCAACGATATTACTTGTTCAGAACTTCCTATAAGTGAAGCAACTATAACTTTAATGCCTATATCTACTATTGGTGTTATATTCCAGAGAACACTTCCTATGACAATTTATCGAAAGAAAAATGGCGCTTATCAGCTATTCGGCAAGTATTATATTTCTTCTTATTCAACAGACAATAAAAAGTTAAAATATAAAATTGTTTTAAGTGATGTTTTATCGTTATTGGAAAATCAAACCTATTTAGGTGGAATAATCAACGCAAAACCTTCAGTTGTTCTAGGAGAATTATTGAGTGGTTATGAGTTTACTTATTCTGGAAATGACAGCCAAAACTTAAATGGCTATCTTCCTATAATGAATAAAAGAGAAGCATTAAGGCAGATATGCCAAGCAATAGGCTGTCTGGTTATTGCATCTGAAACAGACAAAATCAAAATCGTACCAAGAACAAAATTCTATATTGGAACATTAAGGAAGAAAAATGTTTATTCATATTCAGTTACTCAAGACAGTATAACAACTGATATGGAATACAAATATAGTTATTTAACAACTACTAATTCAAATACGCAAGTATTATTCAGTGATACCATTTCTGGAACAACAACGATCTATTTTAGTTCACCAGTCTATAACTTGTCGATAACTGGTGGAACGATAGTTGAAAGCAATATAAATTACGCAACTATAACTGGCTCTGGTGCTGTTTCATTAAGTGGCAAGGTATACGAAAAAGCGGAACGTGTTTATACCAAATCAAATCCATACGCAATTTCGACTGACTTAAAGAAAACACTAACAATAAATTCAACATTATGGTATAGCTATTCAACGTATGATTCTTTGTCAATGATTCCATTTATCAATGAAAAAGTAAATTTCAAAACAAATTATTATTACTATTCAACCGATGCTTATATCATGCAAGAAAGAGGTTATACTTATTCAGATTTGAATTTAGGAACATCTGCGACACTTCATCCCAAGAATATATCATTTAGTTTGAAACAGCCTTCATTAATTGTAAATGTTGATTTTGATGAAATATAGAGATGAGGTGATAATTCTTGAACCAACTAATATACGATAGAACGCAGAGCGATATAACGAATAAAACGCAGAAAGGTTACTACAACTACTGGGATTTAAATAGAGTAGAAGAATGGTGCGAATATCTTAAGAACGAACTAACAGCTTTAAATTATCAACCTAGAACTTCGTACTGGACTTATACCAAAACCAACTGGACAGCATCAGATATGAGAACACAAAGCGAGATGCTCCGAATAAAAAACAACATAATAGCATTAATGGTTGGCTTCCATTATATAACAAGAATTTATGGAAATGTAGAAAATTTTAATTACACAAAAGCAAACAACTGGGAGAAGATACTATCGGAGATTTACGGAATGATGCTGGGATTTGAAAATTATCAAGTTTATTCTGGAGTTTCTGCAAGTGGTCAGAGGAGATTATACCAAAATAGATTTAGACACTTTGCAACTCCAGTAATATACGGCGAACCATTAACAACAGAAGCTGGCGATATATTGTTAGCAGAAAACGGAGAAGAATTGGAGGTAGATATAACATGAGCATAAAAATAAGTGAATTACCAAGTGCATCATCAGTAACGAGTAGCGATGCTATTCCAATAGTACAGAGCGGAACAACAATGAAAGCAACAGTTGGAACGATGCTACCAACAATAGCAACTAGCATTACTTCAAGCTCAACTAATGATGAAGTAGCAGGTGCTAAAGCGGTGTATGATTTAAACAATAACTTAAGCTTGATTAGTGTAAATAATTCTGCAAGATTAACTATTAACGTTCCAGCCGCTTGGTCAGCTGTCAAGCTTAATTTAGACAATACAACTGTAACAACAGGAGATTATACATTGTCCAATGGTGCAGTTATAGTAGGAGCAAAACCAAAAGTTGTAGAGGCTTACTTCTCATGTGCATTAGACAGTTTAACTACTGGCACATATAATTTTACAATTAAAAAGACACATAACGGTACAACAACTAATGAATTTGTTTATGCTTTTTCTGGTGTAGCCTCTATCAATAACCCTCAAGGCTTGGCTGTTTTTGAGGTAAGTGAGAGCGACAAAATAGAAATATACGCAACAAAAAACAGTGCTGGTACTTTTTATGGTGGCTTAGGCTCGTGTATATTAACTGTTAAAACTTTAAGTGAAGTTGCTCCAACCCAAACTCGTACACTTAGCACCGCTAGACTTATGAACACAGGCTCTTTAGTAGGTATGGGAAATAGAGTAGAAATAAGTGAGCAAGTTGATGAGAAAGTTAGTGAGCAAGTCGAGGAAACAAAAACCACAGAAGTAGATAAGCTAGAAAGCGAAGAAGGGAGTGGAGATAGCAGATGAATAACGTAGTAGATGAAGTTTTAAACACATCAGCAACAGACAATAAAGTTAAATACAAAATAACATACTCAAACAATACATCAGATATAGTAGAGCTAGACCTTTACACTCCAGTAACAACCCAAGGAACACCGATAAATAGAGCCTTGTTTGAAAGCATTCGCACAGACCTTACAAATTTAAGTAATAACAAGGAGAACATAAGCAACAAAACTAATACAATAAGCTCAAGCTCTACAACTACGCAATACCCTAACGCAAAAGCTGTTTATAACTATATACAAAACAATGTTATTTCATTAATAGAATTAAGTAATTCGTACAGCGAATGGACACTTACAACAGGTTCAAGAACGTATACGCAAAATTTCACTAATGCAAACGAATGGACAATTGTTAACGATTTAGAAGCAATTCATAACAAAAGTGGCTTCGTATTATCTACAACTGCAATAGAAGGAGTACACCCAGTCAGACTAGCAGTTGATAGAGATGCTAACACAAACGCATGGACTAATAATGCGTACTTCAAACTTTCGTTACCTAACAATTTCCAGTTAGTGAATATTAATGCAAAAGCATCTCCTCGGAAATGCTTATGCAGGTGGAAACTTATTTAGAATAGGAACAGAATCAACATTAAGTGTTTCTGGGAAGTACAGTACTTACAGCATTAATCGTTATGCAGAAGCAACAAATAATACTTATACATTTTCGTTAACTGCTTCAAACATTAAAGACTATTACATGGCTTGTTTCTTTAACGATGCAAAAATAGATATGGTTTTGTGGGAGCTAAACTCAATAAGATATACAACTCCAGTTAATATTCTAACAAGTAGTTATTCAGGAACGTTAACAAATGGGACAGTAATAAAAATTCATACACAATCAAATTTAACGGCAACTAATCCAACTATCTTGAAAATAGGTTCAAACGAATATGTTGTAGGTAGATTAAATCCTAACTCTAATTACGAGTTTGTATATTGGAACAATGAAATTACAATAAAATAAAAAAGGTGGGCTTTATGTTGGAAAAAGATTTTGAAACCGAAGTGTTGACAAGGCTTGCAAGGATTGAAACAAAACTCGATGACTACGATAATTTAAAGAATAAAGTAGAAGAGTTAAAGACCAAAGTTTTCAACATTGATAAAAGAACAGCAGATATTGAGGACAAGTCACGTTGGCTAGAACGTACAATTGTTGGGGCTATAATTACTGGAATAGTTGCGATAATAGGAATAGTTTTCAAATTAGGATTAAAACTATAAGGAGAGATTATATATGATAACGAAGAAGTTCGAAATTTGGGGTAAATGTGCGTTGGTTAGAGCAATAAAAACAGTTGCTCAAACAATGGTGGCAACAATAGGAACATCAATGGCAATGGAAGATGTTAACTGGATTTTAGTTTTTAGTTCATCACTACTTGCAGGAATACTTTCAATTTTAACTTCACTTGCAGGACTTCCAGAAGTAGATGCAAAAGAACTTGAGGAGGCTAGGAGAATAAATGGTCAAGATAAATAGACTCATAACTCCATATAATTATACTAAACTATATAATAAATCGAACTTATACGTAGTTATACATTATGTCGGTGCTGTTAGTTCAGCACGAGCTAATGCTAACTACTTTTATAGAAATAAATTACAAGCATCTGCAAACTATTTCGTTGATGAAAAAGAAATATGGCAATGCGTTGAAGATTACAACGGAGCTTGGCACGTAGGAGCTAAAAAATATTACAACGGTGCTAGAAATAATAACTCAATAGGAATTGAGATGTGTTGTAAAAAAGATGCAAACGGCAACTGGTATATAGAACCTGATACTATAAAAAATACAATTGAGTTAACGAAGTATTTAATGCAGAAGTATAACATCAAAAAAGTTGTTACTCATAACGAAACAACAGGGAAGATATGTCCAGAACCTTTTGTAAGAAATAAAAACTTATGGAATGATTTTAAGAAAAAAGTTTTCGAGGAGAATAACACTATGGAAGAAGAATTATCTTTTGAAGAAAAATGTAATAAGGTTTCAGAATATTACGGATTTGATTCCAACACAATGAAATTTTTATGCTTTTATAAATTTTACGCACCATTAATTGAGAAATTATATAAAAAGATAAAATAAGACAAAAAACAACGCACGAGAATTGCCTATAATCCATTTTTGATTATAAAGGTATATAGTTATATACCTTTATTTTTATATTCAAAATTTGGCAGGTTAATATGCCAATACGAAGAGGAGGAGAAAAAATGAGCTTAAAAGAAGATTACAAAAAGAAAGAAGAAGAATTGAAAGCAAAATGGCATGATGTTATTGTTAAAATTGCAGAAAAAAATGGTGTTGATATGGGAGTTGGCTACGATATGTTAAGAGCAACAGCAAGAGGTGGAGATTATGCAGAAGGAATTGAATTTGATCGTGAGGATTTTAACAACGATTATTTTGATTTGATGCTAATTGGAAATGAACTTGCTAAAGAAGAAGGATTACTATAAAATAATAGTATCTTTTCTTTATTCTAGTTTCTTGGAATAAAAATAAACCTATCACTAATTAAAGTGGTAGGTTTATTTTTTTATTTCTTTTCTAAAATAATCTTTTCATTTTTAAATGATGCAACTAGTTCATCGCCAGCTTTAAATCCAGCCTTTTCAGTTTCAACTTTACTTAATGTTACCTTATAAGCATTAATAAGTCTATCTCCAGTTGCTTTATACACGTAAGTTGGTTGTAATTTCATAAAATCAACTCCTTATATTAATATATAATTATACTACATTATATTGCCATTATTGTCAACAATATAATTTTTAAAAAATAAGCTATTTATTATTAATAGCTCTTAACTCTTCAGCAGGAGTAAGCCAACGAAGGTATACAATTGCATCATCGAGTAGTTCACGAAGTTTTGGAGTAATTCTAACACTAATTGTGCAAACCATTTTATGAAGGTAATCTATTCGAAGATGCTGAAGTTCGTTAGCAAATAAAATACAGTCAAATTCGCTGTCCAGGTTAGTTAGTAGTTTCATTCCAGATTCTTGCTCTATCTGGAAGAGAATGAATCTGATCTTTTTTGGAATATAGCTTATACTATTTAGTACCATATACACCATCTCCTTTACTTATTTTAAGTTTACTATATATTGACAATATTGTCAATGCTTAAATTAAATAAAGGTTAAGAAAATGTTACAAGTATTGATTTAATGGCTTTTTTATAGAAAAATTAACTAAAGGAGAGATTATTTATGAGAAGCAAATTCGATGTTATTGGTAGAATAAAGGATTATATAACGCATCAGCAAGCTATGAAAATTATGAAAAATAAGCCACAAGACCGTAGGGATTATAACTACGATACTGTTGGTATGGACTGGGAGAAGGGAAGCGATGCTCAAATTAGTTGGGCTGAAGATTTAGTTGAAACCTATGTTCAAAATATTAAAGCAGAAATCCAAAAGTCTTTATCTAATAATGAAATCACTTCAGAGGAAGCTAAAGATTTAGAAAAGACTATACTCCATGAAGTTGTTATGAAGGACAATGCGAGCTTCTGGATTAACAAAAGATTTTATCGGAACTAAAAAGTTAAGCGAATTGATTTTAGAAGATGATAAACAATTAGAAATATTAAACAAAATGTTGTTCAAAAAATAAGAGAATTGTTGTAACAAAAATGTAATATAACGTGCACAGCTTGAGCAGTAATAACTTCACGTTTTCTGCCAAAAAATGTAACGAATAGCGCTTTACTTCTTTAGAGGGTAGTGTATACTTTAAGAGTAAACGTTTTTTGTTTTAGAAAACGTGTTCTTATTTCTTTATTTTTATTGCACAAAATGTATGATTTTTTTAATAAAAAGGAATAAATAAGAATACAAGTTCGCATAAGAGGACACGTTTACAACGTGTTCTTTTTTTATGCAGAAAGGAGTAAAAATGAAAAAATCAACTGCTAACAAAATTAAAAAAATACTTCGTGAAAGAGGGGAAACTCAACAAGAGTTTGCTGAAGCATTAGGCTTTAGTTCAAGGCAATCTGTTTTAAGAAGATTTAGGAACGATGTTATCACAACAGAAAAAGACATTAGGAAAATTTGCAATCATTTAAAAATCAAAAAAGAAGAATTAGGATTTTAAAAATTAAGGAGGTACTAAAGATGAAAGTATTTGAAGAATTATCAAGTGTTGCTTGCGAATTTGGAATCATACTTCTAGTCTTAGTTTTATGGTTCGTTAGATAAGGAGGCGATAGAGGAATGAACGGAATTATTATTACACTTATTATATGCTTTACAATTTTGATTATGTTTTTTGGAGGCGAGAAAAAATGAATGCTTCCATCAGAGGAATAATGTTTGTAAAAGCAGATAGAATTAACGAACGAATTGAAAAAGTTATTGGAGCTTATTCGAATATGAAAAGACCTACCAAAGAAGATACTATTCAGTTATTGCGTGGAATACAAGCAATGGTTAATCAAGAGTTAACGCAGGAAGGACAAAGGAGGAGTTAAACAATGGAAAATATAATTGCAGAAATTAGAAATGCTAAAGAAGAACTTAAAGCTGGGAGATATGAAGAAGCATACGTTATGCTTCAGAATGTTGATGATGAGCTTACTTCAAGAGAAATAAAAAAATTGCTTAAATGAGAAGCTATAAAAACTCATTCAAGCAATTAATTCAGTAATGATTTTTCAAACTCAATTCTAAGAAAGAGGTTACTGAAATTATAACAATTAATGAGAGGAGATGCAACGATTATGCTGTTAAAACTTCTTAACGAATTGTTAGTAATTAAGAACATTAAAAATCCATGGCAACATTTTGGTCAACGAGAGTTTAGTTTCATGTATAGATTTGTTAGAACTTCTAATAATACATCTAATAAACTTACTTCGCAGATTAGAAGGTTCGCCGATGATTTAGACTTACCAGCATATGTTGTTGCAAGAGTGATTATATATGGCGAGAAATTTTCAGAGTTTTCTATTGAATGAAATAGAGAACTTTACAAGAACTTATTTAAAAAATCAATATAGTTATGCGATTTTAGATGATGATGCTGAAGTAGAACTTGAAGAACTCGTTAGCGATGCTTCTTCAGATATAGAAGAGGTTCTACGAGATTATTCTTCTAAAATTGATAACGTTATTGAAGAGCAAAACGCACTTCATTTTAAGAAGAAAGATTATGTTGAAGGGGAATTATATTATGAGTAAAAGTATTTTGATTATGGGAGAATCTGGAAGTGGAAAAACTACTTCTATGAGGAATTTAAATCCGAAAGAAACATTTTATTTCGACTGCGACAAAAAAGGATTAAGCTGGAAAGGTTGGAAAGAACAATATAACAGCGAAAATAAAAACTATATTGCTACTTCAGATGTTGCTACAATAATGAGTTTATTAAACAAGATTAGCAACGAGCAAAAGCAAATTAAGGTTATTGTTATTGATACGTTGAATGCAATTATGATCGATGATGAATTTAATCGTATGAGAGAAAAAGGCTACGATAAGTGGCAAGAGTTAGCTTATTCGATTTATGGAATTATAAATATGAGTAACGTACTTCGTAGTGACTTAACTTGCATTCTGGTAATGCACTCACAGACTGAAAGAGATGAAAACACAGGAGAGAAGTTTACCAGAGCAAAGACTTCTGGGAGGAAACTTGACAAGATAGTAGTTGAAAGCAAGTTAACTACGGTTCTACTTGCAAAGTGTGTTGATGGAAAATATATTTTTGAAACTAAAAATAATAATTCTACTGTTAAAGCTCCACTAGGTGCGTTTGATACAGACAGAATTGATAACGATATTGTTAAGGTTTTAGATGCTTTAAAAGAATTTTAAGGAGGAATTAAACGATGATTAATAAAATTGAGAATTGGGACAAAGTAGAAGCTAACTATGGAGAAGGTAAGAGAATAGTTGCAGGTGGTTATATTTGTAAAATCCTTGCTGTTATGAAGGAAAAATCAAAAGCTGGTAAAGAGATGTTAGTAGTTAATTTTGATATCGCAGAAGGCGATTTTAAAGATTACTACATGGAACGTTATAAGAATGCTACTCGTGACCAAAACAATCCAGTTGAGCCAAAATGGAAAGGCAAATATTACCTTCTACTTGAAGGCGATGGCTTTGAAGGTAGATTAAAAGCATTTACTACATCAGTAGAAGAGTCCAACTCAAACTATACTTGGGATTGGAACGAAGATAGTCTTAAAGGAAAACTATTCGGAGCTATCTTTAGAGAAGAAGAATATATTTATAACGGAGAAGTGAGAACTAATTGTAAGATTTGGCAAACTAGAAGTGTTAAGAGAATACGTGATAATGATTTTGAACTACCACGCAAAAAAGAGCTATCAGAAGAAGAAAAAGCAAAAATTAATGCTCCTTTTGTTGATACGTTTCAACCTGTTACCGAAGATGATTTACCATTCTAAAAATTATGTAAAGGAAGAAGAAACTAATGAATGAAATGAACTCAATAACATTTTACAGAAGTTTTTTTGAAGCAATAAAAAATTTAAATGATGAACAAAGATTAAAATTGTATGATGCAATTTTTGAATATCAATTTGAACAAAAAAATATCAATTTTGATGATGCAATTTTACAAAGTTTTTGGATTTTAATTCAACCAAACATTGATGCTTCAAACTCCAAAAGGCTTGCAGGAGCTAAAGGAGGGCGACCTAAAAAAAGCAAACAAAAAGCTAGCTTTTCAAAAAATAAAAACCTAGCTTTTCAAAAATCAAAAAGCAAAGAGGAAGAGGAAGAGGAAGAAGAAGTAGAAGAAGAAAAGGAAGTAGATGTTGATGTAGAAAATATTGCTTCGCCAACAACAGCAAGAAATGTTTTTGATTTTTATTTTCAAAATATAAATCCTACACCTTCCTCTATCGAGGTTGACAAAATAAAAGAACTTCAAAAAGAGTATGCTGATGAGTTAATTTGCTATGCAATAGAAAAAGCTGTTGAAAGGAAAGTAAGGAACTTAAGTTATATTAAAGCAATATTAAGTTCATGGAATAGCAAGGGCATTACTACCAGACAAGAAGCTGAAGAGGAAAAGAAAATAGATGCAGAAGAAGAGGAAGCTGAAAGAAGAAAAAGATTTTTAGAAAGAGAAGGTGGGATTTTTGACTAGAGATGAATTTTTAGATTCAACTAATAAGCTAGAAGGATTATATAATAAAAAACTAAACGATACTCAATTAGCTTTTTGGTTTGAACAATTAAGTAGATATGAGATATATAAATATAAAAGAGCGATTAACGAACTTGGAAAGAACAATAAAACAATGCCAACGATTGCAGAGATATTATCAAAGATTAGAAGCATTAGATTTGATGAAGAACCAAAAGCATCAGTTGAACGTATTCCTTGCGAAACTTGTTTAGGCTCTGGATTAGTTAAGTATACTGATGAAAAAGGTTATGATTACTTCTGCAGATGCTACTGCGATAATGCAAAACAATATCTTGATATGCCTTTTAGAGATTACAAAGATGTATTTTTCTATCGTAAACCGAATAAGGTTAATATTCCTGCTAAAGAAGAACGAGATAAAGTAGAGGATTTCATCTCACAGATTAATTTTTAAGGGAAGTGATGTTATGAATTTAAGCAAGGCAGAAAAGCTAGTTGAAGGACTACTTGAACGTTACCCTCGTACTAGAGCTGATGACCATGTACTATATAGAGCTTACTACTACGAATTAACTGTCCGAGGATTAGTTCAAGTTGACTTTGCTACGTTCTTTACTTACCCTACGAAATTTAATGGCTTAACATTCGCTACTATTGAACGTTGCAGAAGAAGATTACAGCATTATAGACCAGAGCTTAAAGATGATAAGGTTGCAAAGATACGAGAATATAAGCAAGAAGAATTTAGAGAATATGCGAGGAGATAAAAGATAATGGCATACGCAGAAGAATATTTTGAAGGAATAAAAGAAGGGCAAAGAACAATGATAGCATTTATAAATTTTACAATTAGGGATTTTAAAAAAGATGCAACAGAGAAAGAACTAGAATGGTTAAACGAATTGCAGGAAGAAATAGATGCTTGTGCTAATATTTGTGGAGAGGATTAATGATTAAACTAAAGATTGATATAAAATTGCCATCACTTAATGAATTTATTGGTGCTTGTAAAATACAACGTGGTTCATGGAATGCTCGGCAACAAAATGAAACAAGACTTCCAGCATCAGCTTTATTATTACTTATGCAGACTACCAGTACTTAAGCCACCGATTATAATTCATTTTACATGGTTAGAAAAGAATAAACGTAGAGATTTAGATAACATCTCTGCTGTTGGAAGGAAGTTTATTCTAGATACGTTGCAACTATGCGAGAAAATTCCAAACGATAATTTGAACTATGTGGTTGGATTTTCGGATCGTTACGAGAAGTCAGAAGAATACGGTGTAGTGATGGAGATAGAAGAAGGAGTTGAATTAGATGAGTGATAAGCTAAGCGATAATGAGAAGTTTAACTTTAAAGCAACACTAAAGAATATAAGAGTTGAACTAGATTCTGTTGAAAAAGAACTAAATAAAGAGTTTAGTTATAAATACTATATTGATGAGAAATTAGATATGATTAAGTGGAGAGTGGAATATTTGAAAGGAGTTTGTGATGACTAACGCAGATAAGTATTTGAAACAACCACACGACATAGGCAGGTTTGTACAAGAACTAACTAAAAAAATAAGCTATTTTGATAGTTGCAAATATTATAGCGAAGAAATGGAAACAGCAATATTAACATTTTTTAGTGAGGAGGCAGAAGATGACTAACGCAGAAAAATATTTAAAAGATGGAGTAGATGTTGAAGAATTTGTTAAAGATATTTTTAACCCTATTAACAAAGCAACAAATACTACTTTTGAATATACACCTTATATAAACAGCAAAGAGTTAAAGAAGTATTTGAAGAAGGAAATTAAGCCATATCTAACAGAAGAAGAAAGAGTTATATTGAGGAATATAGATGAAGTATATACAGAAATTGATAGAACATCAAATGATTATTTAGAAGTATCTTACAAAGCGGAGGACAATATAAGGAGATTTTATGGATTGCCTTATAAACATTTATTTCAATTTATAGCAGAGCGGAGAACGATACTCTATTGAGGAGCTATTAAATGGATAAAATAATAGCATATAGAGAAATGCTAATAAGAGATTATGAGGCAATAAAAGCACTAACAGACACGATAAAAACATACGAGATATACGACCAAAAAAACCAAAAAGTAGACCCAACACAAAAGGGCGTATCCGTAAGAGCAATAAAGATAATTTTAGGAAAATAAAAACACTTGTTTAGGTAGCGAAGTTGTCACGGATAGGTAGCGAAGTTGTCACGGATAGGTAGCGAAGTTGTCACGACAAGGTAGCGAAGTTGTCACGGAAAGGAACATACAACCGAAGAATTGATAAAAAGAAAACTACAAGAAATGTTTGAACGGAGAATATAGTATAGAGGAGTTGTTGAAATGAGTGGTATTTTTAATTGGGACTATGAACTGGTGGGAAATACTGATGAAATCATAGAACTTAGCAAGCATTATGATAAAGAAATAATTATTTACAAAAACAATAACAAAGTTGTTTTTAGGTATGATGGTTCTTATCGTTTTGAATTAACATTTGATGAAATTGCAATTCTTAATAGTATTATAAAAATGACTAGAAAGAAAAGAAAAAAGTTTGTTGAAGAACAACGCATACAAGAATTGTTAGGAGATGAGAAATAATGACACCAGAACAAGCTGAAATAATCGCACTAAAAGAACACGATAAAGCATTATTAAAACAAGAATATTATGCTTTTATAAACAATTTAGGTGCAACCGATTGCTTTGAAAATGTGATTGAGTTTTTAGACAAATGTAAATTGTTAAAAACAAAAGAAGGAGGCGATAAATAATGACTGGTACTGTTAAGTGGTTCGATGATGCTAGAGGCTACGGATTTATTCAAGTAGATGATACTCTTGAAGAAGTGTTTGTGCATTACTCTGGTATTGTGATGGAAGGACATAAATCTCTTCCAGAGAATGTTAGAGTTAAATTTAACATTAAGAATACTCAAAAAGGTAAGTGTGCTGTTGATGTAGTTTTAATTTAATTTGTGGAGGAATTTGACTATGAGTGCTAAAGAAGAGTTATTGTCTTATAGATTTAAAATTAAAAAGGCTGATGAAACATTGGAAGAGTACGAGAAGTTTAAAACTCGTGCTGAAAAAATGAATAGTGTTATATCTAGTGTTAGCTCTAGAACTAATATAGCTTCAGATAAAGTTGGCTCTAATGCTATTAAAATGGCTGAACTTTCTAAACTATATCAAAAGGAATGGCAGGAAGCGGAAGATGAAAGATTTTTATTAATCGGCAAAATCCAACATCTTGAAGAACCATTCCGCACTATTCTTTTTATGAGATATATTCAAGAGAAATCTTTTGAAGCTATCTCTGAATCAATTAAATACAGCTACTCTCGTACTATTCATCTGCATCGGAATAGCTCTTCAACTATTTGACAAAAATAAGAAATAGCAAATGTTAGCATCTCGTAGCAAGACATAGCATATTTTTTATGATATTATGATATTATGAAGTAGTAATAAATCATAAAAAATCCCTTTTGAAGTTTTCTTTCACGCAAAAAGCAATTCGTAAATTTATACGAGTTGCTTTTTTATTGCGGTTTTTAAAAGAGCTATTGCTGGAGTTGGTGCTTATGGATTATGAATTTTGTATGAAAAGAAAATGTAAAGAATGCAAAAAGAAAATCAAATGTGACAACCAACTTAAGTATGAAGCTCTTACTTATAGACCATTCGAAGAATACTTCAAAAAGCTAAAGGAGAATAAAGCAAATGAAATTGATCCGAGTTATAAAACCATTCAATGATAAAGTTAATAAAACACTTCGTACATCTAGAGAAGAATATAAGTGCGATGATGCTAGAGCCGAACTTTTAATTGAAAAAGGTTATGCAATATTATTGCAAGATATTGAAGAACCTAAAGTTGAAGTTGCAGTTAAAGATAATAAAAAAGAAAAGGCAGTTAAGAAAGTTGCAAAGAAGTAATCCTATCGTTCAGAGGTTCTACAATTCGCCAGAATGGAAAAAAGTTCGCAAGGCATATAAGATATATGCAAAAGGAATTTGCGAACGTTGTCGGCAATCCTCGGCGAAATCGTGCATCATAAAATCTATATCGGCTATAAGAATATTTATAATCCAGAAGTAACATTGAACTTTAATAATTTGGAATTGCTTTGCAGAGATTGTCACAATAAAGAACACTTCGCTGATGATTTATTTGATGCAGAAGGATTTATTAAAGATGATAACAAGTCAACTTTAGAACTCGCTGGGGTTTACAAAAAATAATTTTACTCGTGTGCCCCCCTAAAAGCCTTGCGACAGTATGGCTAGAGATATCGGCGCTAGAGTAATACAAAAA
>Ga0326513_10001331_pt1 | contig 19676 bp, 14 predicted proteins | sample 2_2465_0518_D_FD_203654 | JGI IMG/M metagenome (GOLD analysis project Ga0326513, IMG submission 203654) | Bovine rumen microbial communities from UC Davis, California, United States - 2_2465_0518 | ecosystem: Host-associated > Mammals > Digestive system > Stomach > Rumen | place: USA... | reverse complement strand
TACTGCTGTGGATATTGCTACTGATGCTCTCGATCGACTCCATACTACTGCTGCAAGCCATTCCAGAACGATTGTATGCGAAATCATGGGTAATAAAGCTGGCTGGCTGACTCTCTATTCTGGTATTGCCGGCGGTGCAGATATTATCCTGCTTCCGGAAATTCCTTATGATATTGACAAAGTCTGCGATGCTGTTGTAAAGCGTGCTCAGAAAGGCAAGACGTTCTCGATCTTAGCTGTTGCTGAGGGTGTGAATAACAAAGAAATCGCTAAACTCAAGAAAAAAGAACGCGAAAAATATCATGCCGAAAACGGTAATGATACCGCTCGCATTGCTGCTCAAATTCAGTCCAGTACTGGCATTGAAGCCCGTGTCTGCGTTCCTGGACATATGCTCAGAGGCGGTTCGCCGAGTGCTTATGACAGACTGCTTGCTACTCAGTTCGGTGTTCATGCCGCCAAGCTGATCGCTGAAGAAAAATTTGGCCGGACTGTCGCTTATGTCAACGGTCAGGTTACTTCCAATAAGCTGGAAGATATTGCCGGTAAGAAAAAACTGGTTGATCCTAAAGGGCAGGAAGTTCAGACAGCCCGCGATCTGGGAATTTCTTTCGGTGACTGATTTTTTATTTTCTGAAAACTTTCCGGATATTTTCCGGAAAGTTTTTATTTTTCCACATGTGAGGATTATTATCCATATTTGCTAAAAAAAACAGATATTTTTGTCGTGAACACACAATGAACGTATAGTTGACAAATTGTGAAAAATATGCTATACTAAAAAAGAATTGTGACGTGTTTCAGTTACATAATGACTTGAGAGGAGATCTTTTTTGTGGAAGAAAAAATTGTAATTACTTACGACAGCGGTCTGGATATTGACCCTGAAACAGTAGAAAAATATGGTATCAAAAAATTGCCTGTCGTAATCAAGTTCGGCATGAATGAAAGTCTCGATGACGGCAGTATCTCTCCGGAAGAAATTATTGAATATTTTAATAAAGAAAATGATCTGGCCATTACTTCCCCTCCGACTGTACAGGATTTATTCCGTTTCTTTACTAAATTTTCACACATGGGATATACTGTCATTCACATTTCGACATCTGCAAAGCTTTCTTCAGCTTTTGATTATGCAACTTCTGCGGCCGAAAGTTTCAATAAAGTGCATATCATTGACAGTAAGGCCTATTCCATCGGCGGTATGCCTATCGTGCTCAAAGCTGCCGAAATGGCTGAAAAAAAATCACCTGTTGAAGATATTGTCAAAACCTGCAAAGAACTGGCCGATAAAGTCAGAATGCATGTAATGATCGGAAATCTGAAATATACTCACTCCGGCGGTCATATCAATGTTGGTCAGAATCTGCTGCTTTCTGTATTTGGTATGATACCGACTGTTTCTGTAGAAGACGGCTATTTCTATGTCAAGAAAAATTACAGAGGCAAACCGGATAAGGCTTCTCTTAAATTTATTGATGATATTCTCAAAAATGCCAAGAACATTCAGAGAGATAATTTTTATCTGGGACATACTGGTCTTTCCGAGTCGATTATAGAAGACTGCCGAAAAGAAATCAATCAGGTTTCTGAATTCGATCAGATTATTACTATCAGATGCGGATGCAGTACCACTACACATTATGGTGACGGCGGACTTCTTCTTGCATGGGTGGAAAATTAATTATATAAAAAAGCTCTCCGGAATTTTTTCATTCCGGAGAGAACTTTTTTCAGATTCAGGAAAATTTCGGTTCACAGGTCAGATTTACACCCAGCCGCTTGAAAATTCTTTCATCTACTGCTGAGAGAATCACTGTCGAATGCACCTCACAGCCCCAGAGGCTTGAAATCTGTTCCATTGCCTTAGCGGCATTTTCGTCTGTTGTCGCACAGATCGAAAGTGCAAGCAGAGTTTCATCTGTATGCAGACGAGGATTCTGATTGCCCAGATGATCAATTTTAAGACTCTGAATCGGTTCGATAACATGCGGAGACATCAGCAGAACAGAATCTTCCAGACCTGCAAAATATTTCAGTGCATTCAGCAGCAAGGCCGAACAAGCTCCCAATAAATCAGATGTTCTTCCGGTCAGAATCGTACCGTCAGGGAGTTCCATTGCCGCCGCAGGCTCGCCGGTCTGTTTTTCTTTTTCCAGTGCAGGAGCAACTACTTTTCTGTCAGCGGCTTTGACTCCTGCCTGATTCATCAGCAATTCAAGTTTATAAATTTCTTCTTCAGTAGAAGTGCCTTTTTTTCTGCCGCATAATGCTGTATAATATCTTCTGATAATCTCTTCTCTTGCCGCCTCACAGACGACAGCATTATCTACAATACAATTTCCGGCCATATTCACGCCCATATCTGTCGGCGATTTATAAGGCGATTCTCCGAGAATCCTGTCAAACATCGCATTCAGTACGGGGAAAATTTCAATATCACGGTTATAATTCACAGTTGTCTTATTATAGGCTTCCAAATGAAACGGATCAATCATATTCACATCATTCAGATCAGAAGTAGCCGCTTCATAAGCAATATTCACCGGATGCCGCAGAGGAAGATTCCAGATCGGGAATGTTTCAAATTTCGCATATCCTGCATTGATTCCCCTCTTATGCTCATGATAAATCTGAGAAAGACAAGTTGCCATTTTTCCGCTCCCCGGCCCCGGAGCTGTCACAACAACCAATCTTTTAGAAGTCTGTATATATTCATTCCGACCATAGCCCTCATCACTCATGATCAATTCCAGATTGGACGGATAGCCTTTGATCGAATAATGATGATATACTTTTACTCCAAGTGCTTCCAGACGACTCTGGAATGCATCTGCTGTAGGCTGATGTTCATATCTCGTCAATACCACACTGCTGACATACAGGCCGATTTTTGTGAAAATATGAAATAATCTGATTACATCCACATCATATGTGATTCCCAGATCTCCGCGGACTTTATTTTTCTCAATATCGCCTGCATTGATGACAATGACAATTTCTGCTTCGTCTTTGAGCTGTAAAAGCATCTGCAATTTGCTGTCCGGCTTGAACCCCGGCAACACTCTGGAGGCATGATAATCATCAAACAGTTTTCCGCCGAATTCCAGATAGAGCTTATCTCCGAAATGAGCGATTCTCTCCCGAATATGCTCTGACTGCATTTTCAGATATTTTTCATTATCAAAACCGATTTTTCCTGAACTCATATAGCAAAATCCCTTCTTAAAAAATTTTTCATATCTTTTATCATAGCATAATTTCAGAAAAATTGCAATAGATAAGCAGGAAAAAATCAGATTTTGTCAGATTTTACTTTCAGAGCCGCTCTGATAAAATCCGCAAACAGTTTCTGCGGACGATTCGGACGGGATTTGAATTCCGGATGAAATTGCACTCCCACAAACCATGGATGTTCCGGACGCTCTACAATTTCAACAAGTTTTTCATCCGGAGAGAGTCCGGCTATTTTTAATCCGGCTTCTGTCAGCTGTTTGCGATAGGCATTATTAAATTCCCATCTGTGACGATGACGCTCATAAATCAATTCTTCGCCGTAGATCTGAGAAGTCAGTGTATTTTTCGCAATTCTGCACGGATACAGACCCAGCCGCATAGTTCCGCCTTTTTCTGTAATATCTTTCTGTTCGTCCATAATATCAATAACATTCTGTGTTCCATCCGGTGTGAATTCAGAAGAATTTGCTTCTGTCAGACCGGCCAGATGTCTTGCAGTTTCGACAACCATCATTTGCATTCCCAGACAGATGCCAAATACAGGAATCTGATTTTCGCGTCCGTATCGAATCGCTTCAATCATTCCTTCAATTCCTCTGTCGCCGAATCCCCCCGGAATGATAATTCCATCACAGGGAGCTAAAATTTCCTTTGCTGTATCTGGTGTAATTTTTTCAGAATCTATCCAGAGAATTTCTACTTTCGTATCATTCACGATTCCGCCGTGACGGAGAGCTTCTGCTACAGATAAATAAGCATCCTGTAAGGCAACATATTTTCCGACAAGACCGATTGTAATTTCCTGTTCGGCTTTATTTTGCCGTTCTGTCATAGAAATCCAGTCGGCTAAGTCCGGCCCTCTGTTGATTAATCCCAAATGATAGCAAACTTCTTTTGCAAGGCCTTCCTGTTCGAGCATAACGGGGACTTCATATAAAGACGGAGCTGTCAGATTCTGAATAATATCTGCCTTGCGGACATTGCAGAATAAAGCGATTTTCTCAGCGACTTCCGGAGGAATCTGCTGTTCTGTCCGGCAGACAATAATATTCGGCTGAATTCCGATTGATAATAATTCTTTTACAGAATGCTGTGTCGGTTTTGATTTCAATTCATTCGATCCGGAAATAAACGGCAGAAGTGTCACATGAATATACATAGCATTTTCACGGCCGACTTCTCCGACAAACTGCCGGATTGCTTCCAGAAACGGTGTACTCTCAATATCGCCGACTGTTCCGCCGATTTCTGTAATCACAATATCAGCATTACTGTTTTTACCGACTCTGTAAATTCTCTCTTTGATTTCATTCGTAATATGCGGAATTACCTGTACTGTTCCGCCCAGATAATCGCCTCGGCGTTCTTTATTCAAAACAGTCCAGTAAATTTTTCCTGTTGTGGCATTGTTATTTACAGAAAGATTTTCATCAATAAATCTCTCATAATGGCCGAGATCAAGATCAGTTTCGCCGCCGTCTTCTGTTACAAATACTTCTCCATGCTGATATGGACTCATTGTCCCTGGGTCTACATTGATATATGGATCAAGTTTCATAATCGTTACTTTATAGCCTCTTGCTTTCAGAAGTCTGCCGAGTGAAGCCGCTGTGATTCCTTTGCCCAGTCCGGAAACAACTCCTCCGGTGACAAATACATATTTTGTCTGATGTTCTTCCATAATTAAAAACCTCCGTGAATATAATTTTAAAATATAATATAAACAAGAAAACCCCATTCAGCCTGCCGGAGCAGACTGCATGAGGCCTCATTGCCTTTATTATCCAATTATGCTTTTGCGGCATTCTGTTCCGGAATACCGCCGTTCATATAGAAATTTTTCAATAAAACCAGCGAACAGCCGCCGAGAAAATCCGTCTTGCCCTCAACGCTGCTGCATACCAGCCGTTCAGAAATATCATCACCAGCAAACTGCTTTACATATTTCCTGAAAACTGCAAAGCCTTTTTCCGTCAGATCAAAATGATGCAGTACAATCTGCTGTGCCTGAAAACAACAAACCAGATTATGCAGTAATACACTCCAATCCTGCATAATATCATCTACCACGGCTTCACAGCGGGTATCGCCGAGAGAAACTGCCTGATACATCTGATCAAGCGTCACTCGCTCGATATATCCGTCCGTAGCGGCATACAAAAACGGAGTCCGTTCTTTGCTGTAGACTTCGGCAATTCTCGCCTGCATGGCCTGTACAGACAACTGTGCTCTGACAGACCCTGCCGGATAGCCATCCTGCTGACGGCCATTCGGACGGACAATACAGCGTTCTGTCAGATAACTGTATGTCAGATAATCTCTTTCTGCTTTTTCGGGTTTCAGCACAGCAATATGAATATGACTGCCCAGATGCAGATAAACCTGATTGGTATTTGCTGTCAGCATTCCTCTTTGCAGATCTGCATTGGCAAGTGCCTGAAGCCATACAGCATTTCCGCAGAATACGGGCGGCACCTGGGGAAATGCCGACAGACTCTTGATCAGTTCCGTAAAATCCAGAATGCCATCTTTATAAAATACACGCATACGGCCGATCATAATTGGCATTACTCCGACTCCCAGACCAAGCACATCATTCTTTGTCAGGCAGCTGTCACTCATCATCTGTTCTGCCGAACTGATAATAAACTGAATCATTTCTTTCCGACTCGTATGTTCATTACAGATCAGACTTGCTTTATCCAGAATATCCATATGCATGGTACACAGACCGACTGTCACTTCCTGTTCGCTGATGACCGCACCGAGTACAAATTTATAATTTGCATTAATATCCAGCAGAATTTTTCTTCTGCCTTTGGGAAGTCTGCTGTCCTGCTGATTTTGATAAGGAGCTTCTCCGATTTCCATCAGAATTCCCTCTTCGATCATAGCATTTGTAATCTGTGTAATAGAAGCACGGGTAATCTGTAATTTCTGTGCCAGATCGACTCTGGAAACGGGGCCGACCTCCCATATTGTGCGGAGCACCTGCATTCTGTTGATTCTTTTCAGGTCTAATTTACTGATCCCGCTCTGCATAGTCCTGTTCCTTTCTCCGAACGGATTTTTTGTATTTTATTTATTATAGCATATTACTGAAAAAAATGCAAGTCTGACTTTTTGAAAAACATTCCCCCCGAAAAAATCAGGGGGAAAATAAAACTATAATTTATAATATTCTGAAAAATCAGTCTTTTTTCTTCTTCATAGCGGCCAGACCTGCCACCAGTGCGGCAGATGCTGCACTTGTAACAGCCGGAATATCAGCAGAATCGCCTGTTTTGGGAGATTCTGTCTTGCCGGAATCTTTCTTTGCAGCGGCAGCAGTGGCAGCAGCAGTTTTTGTTTTAGTCGTAGTCGTTTCTTTCTTGGAAGCAGCCTTAGTTGCTGTTGTTTCCTGCTTCATACCGTTCATGTAGACGGTCTTGGAAGAACTCCACGGGCCGTATACTTTTTCGCCGTTTACAATCTGGAATGCTCTGACTTTAATCGTTTCTTTATAAGCAACAGAACCGGCTGTCTGATAAGATGTTCCCTTGACTTCAAAAGCATAAGAAGTCGGAAGATCAGGATCAGAAGCATCTACACTTGTTTTATATACCTGATAGCCGTCAGCACCTGCAACAGCACCCCATGAAATTACTGCATTTGTACCATCTGCACCCTCTGTGCTGGAAATTTTGAATTCACCCAGAGACGGTGCGGATAATTTCTCTGATACTTTCTCTGTAGTAGCCGCTGCTGTTGTAGCTGTTGTAACACCTGTTGTAGTCGTCTCAGAATTCAGTGTACTGCCATCTGTTTCCGTTGTTGTTCCCATAATAGCAGAAGTGGTAGTAGTCTCAGAATTGAGTGCAGTTTCTGTATCAACAGCTTCAGATTCAGAAACAGGCTGAGTTTCTGTATTTTCTGTATTTTCTGTATTTTCTTCTTGTGTTTCTGTCACATAGCCGCTTTCTTCCACTACTTTTACTCTGGTAGTAGTTTCCGGTTCTGTTTCCGGAGCAACAGGAGTAGTATCCGGTGCCTGTGTGGGTTCAGGTTCAGGATCAGGAGCTTGTGTTTCTTCTGCTACAGGTGCATTATCAGCAGCAGTATCAGCGGCATCTTCTTCTGCATTTACAGCAACAGCTGTCATGCTTGCGGCCATAGCAAATGCCATCAGAGCAGATGCAATTTTTTTGTAACTCATAAAGTAATTCCTCCTTACTTATCATGCATACTAATCTTGAATTCTGAAATATTTTAGTATGTTTATCTAATATTATAGCAGACTCGGTAAGAAATTACAAGGCCTTTTTATTCAAGAATCCTGAAAAGCGGGAAAAATTGTGCTTTCTGCATAAAATCATATCATGATTTTCTACATATTTCATAGTAAAGATTCGTAAATTACCATCATCAGGGGCATTGTTCCGATAGAAAATAATGTCGTAACGCCGAATAATTCCGAGGCATATGCTGCATTTCTGTGATAATTCAGACACTGCATCGTACAGATTGCCGCACTCGGAGCAGCAATCGCAGCAAGAACTGTCATTTCTACTGTCTTATCAAACGGAATCAGCTTAAATACCAGAATTGCCAATACAGGAATGATCAGCAATTTCAGAAAACAGATATAAAATACTCTCGGCTTCTGAAAAACTTTCAGTAAATCCGTCTGGATGATCGTAGCTCCGGCAACAATCATCGCAAGCGGTGTGTTCAGACTGCCGATTTCTTCGAGTGTTTCTGCTATGACAGCAGGCAGTTCTATCCGTGCGAAAAATAAAATCATGCCTGTGATAATGGCAATAATCGCCGGAGATCTGAGAACTTTTCCCAGTGATTTCAAAGATTTTTCTCCAGACATCTGCATGACTCCGTGCGACCACACAAGAGCATTGAATACTGTCAGAAATGCCGTCAGATAAAATACACCATCATAGCCAAACATGGCCATTACTAACGGAATCCCCATAAATCCGCAGTTGGAATAAATACAGGAAAATCTTTCTATGACCGTCTCTCTTCCTTCTTTATTCCGGATGCATAAATAAGAAACCGTCATCGCTATGATATAAGCTATCACAGATACAATAAAAGTCCGGCCTAAATTCTGTACCAGCTCCGGTCTGTACTCTTTCTGATAAGCCATCAGAATTACAATCGGATTCACTACTTTCAATACTAATCCCGAAATCTGACTCACTGTCTCTTTGGATAATAATTTTAATTTAAAACATCCTGCTCCGACCAGTATCAGAATAAACATCATAATGGCCTGATGTAATACTATTTCTGCCATATTCAAAACACCTCAGAATTTATCATAGCATAAATCCTGACAAAATGCAACTGAATTCCCAAGTTTCAGAAATCAGTACAATTTTTTATTCCAGATATTTAAAATTCCACACAAAAAAGAGACAGTCGGAACTGTCTCTTCTCCTGCCTATATCTGTATTACAGCAGGCTGTATCTGCATTCCATTCAAAGCACTGACAAGCGTATCTGCTGTTTTCGTGAAATCTGCTACCAGTGAATTCGGCTTTTTGTGTGCATCGTCCTGCCGGAGCGGTACAAAATAATATTGCTTCGCATTCGAGAGCATTCCCAGATTCTTGAGCGTTCCGGCAAGCGAATCATTCGAGGCGATCGCCAATACTACAGGTCTCTGACTTCTCAGATGCGATTTGACTGCCATTGTCACAGGAGTATCTGTAATACTCCACGCAAGTTTGGCCACTGTATTGGACGTACACGGCTCGACAAGCATAATATCTGTCATACGTTTCGGGCCTATGGGTTCGGCATCTTCGATACTGCAAATTACTTTTCTTTTCGCAATATTTTCAAGCCGTTCCCGCATTTCAGCCGCTTCGCCGAATCTTGTCGAAATTCCGGCCGCATTCCATGACATGACCGGAATTAATTCCGCTCCGCAGGAAACCAGATATTCCGCCTGTGCAAATGCCTGACTGAATGTACAGAAAGAACCTGTCATTGCAAAGCCTATCCGGATATTTTCCAGATCATGCATCAGTCATCCTCCTTTCTTCCAGAATATGAAGAATCGTTTTTGCAATGATCTCTCCGGCTGTGACCGGAGCTGTTTTCCCCGGAAGCGATAATGCCCAGACAACCCGTCTGCCGAGTTTCTGTGCCGATTCCCAGTCAATTCCCCCTGGTTTTGAAGCTAAATCCAGAATCAGAGCTTCTTTCCGGATTTTCTTTAATACAGATTCTGTGATTACTTTCGCCGGAACAGTATTGCAGATTACATCAAACTGATCTGCACAGGCTTCCAGTTCCGTGAACGGAATACTCTGACAGCCCAGCATTTCGGCCTGTGCTCTCTTGACAACATCACGGGCGGCGACTGTGACTTCTGCTCCCATCACATGAAGCGTATAAGCCAAACGACTCCCGATTCTGCCAAAGCCTGAAATCAGAACTTTACTGCCATAGATCGTACAGGGCATTTCTTCCAGCATCATCTGAATTGCTCCCTCTGCTGTCGGAACGGCATTTCTTGTACTGAGTTCTTCACAGGCTAAGTAATCAATTGTTTCGATTCCGGCTTCTTCAAACAATGCTTTCGATTTTCCGAACTTTCCGCCGAGTACAATTGCATCAGGACGAAGACGGGAGATTAGGCCTTTTAAAGACAAATTGCTCTGACTGAACGGAGCATTGACTAATACACCATCATCAGAAACAGGCATCGGCAGGATTAAAATATCACACATCGGCAGATTATCAGCTGAGGAATCTATTAAATTTACCTGTTCCGGAATTACCTGACGAGTAAAGCCGACTGCATACGTTTCAAATTTTTCAGCCAGAGCAGCAGCAGTATATCCATAACGCAGATCACCGCCGGCTACTATGATGATTTTATTGCTCTTCATTTGCATCACTCCTTTATGGCAGGATATGCAGAATTTCTATTTTTGTGACGGGAATCAAACAAGAGGAAAATTTCTTTGTTTCTGAATCTGTGCTATGATTTTCTCCGTCCAGTGAATATCATCTTTCTGAATCAGATATACCTGAAATCCATAATATTTCCCGTTCTCTGATACAGATTTATCATCATCAATATGCAGATCTATTCTGTAATGTGACGGATATTTTGAAGGCATCGGCTCTGTTTTCTGCCCCTGCACTTCTTTTTCATGCCTCGCTCCGTTGATAATTTCATCTATCTGAATATGATAATGCCGGAACAGATTCCGGATATATCTTTCTGACCGGAACGAAGTTGTATAAATATAGACTTCGATTCCATGATCATGCAGATATTGCATCAGAAATACCGTTCCGGCGCGCAGTCTGTCCGGATATAAGACCGAAAACGGAAATTTTAATTCCGGTTCGGCCTGTGTCTTGTCCGGACTGATAAACAGAGTATCATCCAGATCAAAAGAAATCCGCAAAATTATGCATCCTCTTCATGACGGGCATCTGGTTCAGGAATTCCTCTTACAGTATGATATATCAGATGTGTCGCTCCTGTAATTCCCATGAAGCCGGTATTAATACACAGTGCGTAGTTATTTTTGTCATGCCAGTTTCCGCCTGTATTGATATTATAGAACTTTTCACGGCGGCTGTCGATTTTTGGCAGAAGCGTATCTATTTCTTTCTCAGTTACCTGATATGTCTGCTGTGCGAACCGAAGCCGGAATGATTTTGGCGCATAAATAAACACACTGTAACGATACGGATTTTCTCTCAGAATCCAGTTGGCACATCTTCCTACAATAACACAGCTGCCCTGTTCAGCGAGTTCTTTGATAATCTGTGTTTCTGTAATATATAACTTATCTGAAACAGGAAGATTATCTTCCATAGTACGGGCAGGATTGGAATTCAGCAGCAATGTATATAAAAAACTTTTCGGAGAAGATTCTTCTGCACCTTCGAGTTTTGCAACCGGTACGCCCAGACGTTCGGCAGCCATTTCCAGTATTTCATGATTATAGAACGGAATGCCTAATTTTTCAGCTACTCTTTTTCCGACAACGCTGCCGCCGCTGCCATATTCTCTTTCAATTGTAATAATCGGGTGTTTCATCTGATACACTCTCCTTTTTTCAAATTTTGAAAATCAGCCTGATTCTCTGGAAAGAACCGGCTGTGCTTTGCTAATCTATGCAATTTTATCAGAAAATAGACCATAAATTTATTATATCATATTTTATATAAAAAAGCACTATCATTTTTGAAAAAAATAGCATTTTTATAAATTTCTGCATTTTGTACAAATCAGGTGAACATTTTTTATGCAAATTGAAAAAATTCAAAAATTTTCAAATATTTATGGAAATTCTGTGAAAGATGTGCTATAATTAAGTCAGTTCATATCAGGAAAGGAGTACTTTTCGATGCAATTCCGGAAATTCACTGCACTTTTTTTATCGGCACTGACTGCCTGTGCCTGCCTGACAGGCTGTGCAGGGAAAAAACAAGATTCACAGACAGATACTGCATCCAGTCAGATACAGACAACACAGCAGGAAACAGAAAAACAAACTACTGAACTACAGGCCGAACCACTGGCCGAAACTGAACCGCCCGCTACAGAACATATCAGTCCAAGAGAAACAGTTACATTCCAATCCGGTACACAGAAAGACTATACTGATGTTGTATTAAATCATGATACAAATAAGATTTATGCAATTTCTCTTACTGATTTCCTGACAGCAGGCGATACTGTACAGAAATTTGTCTTTGAATTCGATGCCGATGGTGATATTGGCACTTATCAGGGCGGATGCGGTATTTCTGTTGATGCTTCCTGCAAAGCCGCTACTGATGATTACTGGTATCAGTCTGATAATTTCAATATACAGGCAGACGGCAGCTATGTCAAAGTCGTATGGGATGTTCCTCAGGAAATTCAGGAACATGTCAATCCTACAGGAAAAATCCAGATCGGCTACTGGTGGGGCGATGTGGAAAATATCAATCTCAGATATGTCACATGCTGTTATACCCGCAGCGCAGAACTGCCGGTAGATAATACGGCCGCTCTTGATGTCCGGCAGCCTATGAATTATGAAGATACTGGTTCTCTTCCGTTCCGGCTCAAAGATCTGCTCAAAACAGATGGCATTCCGCAGTCTGTTACAGCCGATCTCAGTGCAGATTCTGCTTTCGGAAAACTGAATGCAGGATTCAGCATCAAACTCGCGGAAGATGACTGGTATGAAAGCGAGACATTCTCTATTATCACAGATGCTTCGCAGACTTCTGTTACATGGCTGATTCCGGAGCGAATCAAAGAAAAAATTCCTCAGGATACGGAAATCGCTTTTCATTACTTCTGGAGTGAATCCCCACAGATCACAATGGATAAAATTACAGTCCGCTACAGTTACGGAGCAGGCGGAATTGTCGGCAGTCTGTCCGATGCAGAAGAAATTCAGGTCGCTTATCAGAATGATGGTGCTCAGAAAATTGTCAAAAATATCAAAGTCGGCTGGAATCTGGGAAATTCTCTTGATTGCTATAATATCACATGGAGTGTAACAGATTTTGAAACTGCTTGGGGAAATCCCAAAACGACAAAACAAATGATTGATACTGTGAAAGATGCCGGTTTCAATGCTGTCAGAATTCCCGTCTCATGGACTGATCATATTGATAGCGATGGTAATATTGACAGTCTATGGCTCAAACGGGTTCAGCAAGTTGTTGATTATGCTATGGATAATAATTTATATACTATCCTGAATATGCATCATGATGATTATACATGGCTTACTCCGGTTTATTACAAAGAAGAAGAAGTCACTCAGAAATATATCAAAATCTGGTCACAGATTGCCGATCGCTTCAAAAATTATGATACTAAATTATTATTCGAGGGTCTGAATGAACCCCGTATCGTCAACAGCACTGATGAATGGTCAGGCGGTACTGCCGAGGAAAGAGATGTCATTAATCATCTGCTTCAGGCGTTTGTTGATACGATCAGAGATTCCGGCGGCAATAACGGCATGAGAACTCTTGTGATCACGACACAGGCCGCTTCCATCTCAGAAAAATCCCTCGACGGCCTTGTGATTCCGGATGATGATAATTTAATCCTCTCGATTCATAATTATGCTCCTTGGAAATTCACAAGCTATGAGTTTCAGGATGATACTTCCTTTACTACTGATGATAAATCTGAACTCAAATATGAATTCGATATACTCAAAGAACGCTTTGTTGATAAAGGCATTCCCGTCATTATCGGGGAATTCGGTGCGGAAAATAAAGGCAATACTAAAGATCGTGCCGCTTATTATCAATTCTATATTCAGGCCGCTGCTGAACGCGGTATTCCCTGCTTCATCTGGGATAATAATACCGAAACCGGTGAGGGCAGCTATGGTATTCTGAACCGTTCTGACTGTTCTTGGTATTATCCTGAAATTCTTGAAGGCATTCAGAAAGCAATTTCATAATAATATGTAAAAATCCCCTGTTCCGACAGGGGATTTTTTCGGAATTTTAAAAAAATACTTGCTATTGCCGGAAAAATCTGCTATAATAAAAGAGCTGTAAAAATTTATTTTCTCGGAGGTGAAATCTATCATGAGTACAGACCCGTTCGGGCGAGCGGAATATTTTACTATACAGACGGTGTTTGTATCATACTGATGAAAAACCGTCTGTCAGAAAGGCGGTATTTTTTCTATGATTCATTTTTATCAGACTCAGGATAATTCTGTCCGCTCTCTGGAAACTCCTGTTCCGGGGTGCTGGATTTCTGTTGTCGACCCTACTGCTCAGGAAGTACAGCAGCTTATCGAAGGCTATGGACTCGACAGCGGCTTTGTCCGTTCTTCCCTTGACGAAGAAGAATCCTCCCGTATCGAACGTGAGGACGATCAGACTTTGATTATTGTCGATACTGCGATGTCAGAAATCCAGACAGAAGAAACGATTTTATTCTATACAGTTCCTCTCGGAATTATCATCACGCAGGATTATGTTTTCACAATCTCTCTGAAACATAATCAGGTATTGCAGGATATGGCTGACGGTGTTGTCAAAGGCGTTCAAACCAGAATGAAAACTCGCTTCGTTATGCAGTTATTGCTCAGGATTACGGCAATTTATCTGCAAGATCTCAAACAGATTGATAAAACTTCTTATGTCATGGAACAGAAATTAAGTTCTGCTATGAAAAATAAAGAACTGATTCAGATGCTGGAATTAGAAAAATCTCTGGTTTATTTTTCTACTTCGCTCAAAGCCAATGAAGTTACAATCGAAAAATTACTCAGAGGCAGGACAATCAAACTCTATGACGAAGATCAGGATCTTCTTGAAGATGTTCTGATCGAAGTCCGGCAGGCAATCGAAATGAGCAATATCTATTCCGGTATCATTTCCAGTATGGTCGAAGCCTTTGGTTCAGTAATTTCCAATAATCTTAACATCGTCATGTGGAGACTGACAGTAGTTACTATCATCATGTCGATTCCGACTATGATTTTCAGTTTCTATGGTATGAATACAGCGCATCTTCCTGTACCTGATACTTGGTTTCCGACTCTTATTTCTGTTCTGATTACATTGATTGTTTCCTATGTTATGCTGAAACAGAAAAAATAATTTCATAAAATGTCAGAAACTTTCTCTTGACAAGCTTTCTGTAATAAGATAAAATAAAAACTATGCAGATACCTGCTTAAAAAACAAGACGGAGGATTTATGATTATGAAAAAATATTTGAAATCTTTAGCTGCTTTCTCTGCTGCTGTGCTTGCTTTGTCCGGTCAGAACATTTTGCTGTCCGCTCACGGAGAACATGTACAGAAAATTGTTGTTCTTGGTGACAGCATCGCAACCGGTGCAGGCCTTGCTGAAAATGAACGTTCTTATACAGAGATTCTGGAAAATTATACCAATCTCAAAATTCAGAACTTCGCACAGGAGCACTATACAACGGGCGATATGCTGACCTGTCTTTCTGATTCTCAGGTACAGGAGGCTCTTTCTCAGGCTGATATTATCCTGATCAATATCGGCGAACATGATATTATGGATTCTTTTCTTGAAATTTCCAAAGGCTTCATGGCAGAATTCAAATTTGAAAAATTCACAGATGTCTTTTCAGCTCAGCTTCAGGATTACGGCTTCAAAGATGAAAATGATCTGATTCCCTATGCTAACGAAATGGCCGCCGCAATCCGTAAAAATCAGGTCTCTGCCGGAGAAAATATCCAGCTGATCAATACAGAACTTTCTAAATATCCTCATGCTAAAATCATATGGCAGACGGATTATAATTTGCTGGATACTCTTGATTTTTATGATACGCTTTCCGTCAGGAGACAAAGTGCATATAATTCTATCATGAATCCGGCTTCTACTACGCTGAATAATTATTTAAATACTTATATCATGCAGTTCGCCGAAGAAAATGATAATTGCTCTGTCATTGACGTTTCGGCAGGCTTTGCCGGAAAAGCCTATGAATATACTAATCTGTATCAGCTTGATCTAAATCCCTCAGCGGCCGGACATGTCTGGATTGCAGATGCTGTCATTCAGCAGACAGGCCTTTCCAGAATGGGCGATGTGAATGAAGATAAAATGGTTGACGCTTCCGATGCCGCTCAGGTTCTGCTTCATGCCGCAAGTTCCGGCTCTGGTCTGGGAGATATTCTCGATGCTGATCAAAGCAAGGGCGGCGATGTGGATGAAAATGGTGTGATTGATGCTTCTGATGCCGCTCAGATTCTGATCTATGCCGCTTATGAAGGTTCCGGAAAAAGCTATGATTTCAGGAAAACAGATGCTGAATTTGCTGATCCTGAACCTACTCAGCCTGATGATGAATTTGCCGATCCTGATCCCACTCAGCCCACTGATGCTGAACTTGCCGATCCTGACCTTGATCAGCCTGATGCCTGAATTTTCTGTTCTTAACATGTAAATTCCTCATAGTTTGCCCGATTCTTTCATATTCTGTTTGATTTTCTGTCATCAGATTATCACATTCCGGAGTATAATAATAATTGTAAACAGAAAACACACATCAGCAGAACGCTAGTATCATAAATTTGAAAGGATTGAATATTATGTTAGAAAATAACAACAAAAATAATTATGAGGATATGTATCGTAACTCCCAGAATAACGAACCTGATTACAATAATTTTTATAATGCTCCGATCGACAGCAATTCTGATCAGAATCAGAATAAAAATAACGGCGGTAAGAAATTCCTGAAATTCGTTGCAGCTGTTGCGGCTTTGGCTATCGTCTCTGTATCTTCTATCGAAATGTATAAATTATTCGGCAAAGGCGATTCCACATGGACTTCTTCCGAAAGCGATGCTGGTATTACCCGTGATGTCAACAGCTTGTCGTCTAATTCAGAATCTTCTGAATCTGCTTCCAGCAGTACTTCTTCCAATGCTTCTGTAAATTCTACTGCCAACTGGATTAATATGGCCGCTCCTGAAAATGCACTCAGCATTCCGGATATTGCCGAAAAAGCTATGCCATCTGTAGTCGGCATCAGTGCAAAATTTGAATATACTTCTTCTGCTCAGAGCTACTGGGGCTTCGGCTTCTACAGCTATGGCGGCGGAAATAACGGCGGTCAAACTCAGCAGATGACCGGCACCGGTACTGGTATCATCATGTCAGAAGACGGCTATATTATCACAAATGCACATTGTATCTATGATAACGAATCAGATTATAAATGCGGTAAGGCTGTCAGCGTCAGCGTTGTGATGGCAGATGATGCAGAAACAGAATATGAAGCTCAGATTGTCGGCTATGATCTCGAAACTGATCTCGCTGTTCTCAAAATTGATGCTACTGGTCTTACCCCTGCTGAATTTGGCAACAGTGACGATCTCAGAGTCGGCGAAATGGTAGTTGCGATCGGCAATCCGCTCGGTTTTGAACTCCAGAATACTGTTACATGCGGTATCGTTTCTGCTCTGAACCGTGAAGTAACGATCAATGAAAAAGATATGACTCTGATCCAAACTGATGCCGCTATCAATTCCGGCAACTCCGGCGGCCCTCTGCTTAACGGTTATGGTCAGGTTATCGGCATTAACTCTGCGAAAATGTCCTCCACTTACGGCAGTGCAAGCGTAGAAGGCCTCGGCTTCGCTATCCCGATCACAGATGCAAAAGAAATTATCGAAGATCTGATCAGCAATGGCTATGTTACCGGCCGTCCGCAGTTTGGCATTACCGGCGTGACAGTCACAGAATCCGATGCCGAACGTCTGAATATGCCGCAGGGTGTGTTTGTCTACAGTGTAACCGATGGCAGTGCGGCTTATGATGCCGGTATCCGTCAGGGCGATGTCATCACTGCTGTAGAAGGTACTGAAATTACTGATATGGACACTCTCAACGAAATCAAAAATCAGTATAATGCAGGCGATACAATTACAATCACCCTCTTCCGCGCAGGCGAAACTATGGATGTACAGCTTACTTTACAGGAAGTTCGTCAGGAAGACTAATTACCAGAAGATTCCACTTATTATATATTCTCCTTACAGATCGAAGACGGACAGAGCTTTCTGCCCGTCTTCTCCTGTGCTGAAAATTTCTTCCAATCATGGAAAAAATGGCCTGAAACGGTCATAAAATGCAGTAAATTTGTGCAGTTTCCCTAAAAAAGCAAAGATTGTTCCGACAATATTTTAAAAGAAAATGATTTCAAGGGATTGACAATCTCGAAATAATGTGCTAAAATATGTAGTATAAAAACGTTTCTGTATTGCTGTGTGCAGTATGCAAGCGTTTCACAGGTGCGGCCATATGGCTGGTTTGTCATGTACTGTCGCAGAAGAATGTGAAAAAAATCAAAAGAAGAGAGAGGTAATCTAACAATGAAGAAGTCATTCCTGAACAGAGCGATGGCTGCTGCAATTGCAGTTCCGGTTGCTTTGTCACAAACTGTTCTGTTTGCTTCCTTTGCTGAAGACAAAGTACCGGTTACAGGTACTATTGACGTGCAGACTTTCATCAATGTTCCGGTAGAAGACAGCAAAGCATCTCCGATCACCGAAGTAACAAAGTATGAAGTCTATGAAAAGGAATCCACATGGAATCAGTCACTCCGTACTGCACTCAACTCCCTTGACGGTACTGTAAAGGAATTGGATGCAGAAGCTATTATCAATCAGGTAGGTCGTCTTGATGGTAAATGGTACGCTGAAATTGTAAAGAGTGCTGCTACTGTTACTGCTGAAGTGAAAGGCACAGATGTAATTTTAACTCTGGATGTTGCTTTCACACAGAGCGAAAAAGATACTCTGGAAAATAAAGTCATCAACAGCGTTATTGGCAATTCCAGCATCGAAAAAGAAGATCTGAAGAAATATGTTACTTCCGATGTTCTGGATACTACTACAGGTAAAATCGTAATCACCGTTGATACTACTTCCCTTGACAGTGATAAGGCCGTTTCTTTCAAAGTAACTGCTACTACTGATACCGGTTCTGTTACTACTCTGGAAGATGCCGAAGATTATGTGAATGGTAAGATAGAATCTTACAGAGCTGAACTGAAAGCTGATGCTCAGAAACTGGTTGATCATTACCGTACAAAAGCCGCCGCTGCTACAACAGATGCAGCCCGTGAATATGCTCTCGGTCAGGTTGCTGATGCTGAACACCTGCTGAATGTTTCTGTTGATGATTTTGCTGACAGATACCTCAAAACAGCTACTAAATATGAAAATAAGGCTGATAGATTTATCAACAAGAACGTAACTGTATCTTATACAGAAGCAAGCTATGATGATGTTCTCAGAAAAGCTCTGGATGATGCTGATGCAAGAACTTCCGATACAAGCAGAGCCGGCAAGCTCGTCAATAAAGTTCCGGAAACTGTTTCCGAACTCCTGAATCAGAATACTGTACTTAAAGTTTATACAGAAGCTCTGCGTCAGCTGAACGATGTTGCTAATACAAAGGGCTATGAAGTAGCAATTACTACAGGCGATATTGCCGATGTTGCCGAACAGGCTTATGATGTTACTTTTGATGCTACTTATTCTGATGCTGCTGTAGATGGTGTTACAACTTGCCTGCTGCCTGATGATCTGGATGATCTGAGTTATTATTACACTTACTTCAATGATCTGCTCAAGGCTGATGGTATTACCGATAAAGAAGTTGATACTATCACAACTGAAAAGAAACTTGAATTAAGCGGCAATGCTGATTATGATACTTTAAGCGGCGAAGGTACCCTGAGCGTAAAGAGAATCATCTATATCACTCTCAAAGACGTAGAAGAAACAGAATCTGATTCTGAAAGTGATTCTGATTCCGATACTGACACTGATACAGATGCTACTGAATCTGATTCCGATACTGACACTGATACAGATGCTACTGAATCCGATTCCGATACCGACACTGATACAGATTCCAGCGAATCCGATTCCGATACC
>Ga0326513_10001329_pt1 | contig 19685 bp, 19 predicted proteins | sample 2_2465_0518_D_FD_203654 | JGI IMG/M metagenome (GOLD analysis project Ga0326513, IMG submission 203654) | Bovine rumen microbial communities from UC Davis, California, United States - 2_2465_0518 | ecosystem: Host-associated > Mammals > Digestive system > Stomach > Rumen | place: USA... | reverse complement strand
TGCAAAGATCACGGTCGTTGTACAGTTTTAAGATAGCATCCGTAAACGCAACCTTATCCCCTGCTTTCGTGAAAATGCCACAGTTATTCTCTTCGATAATGGTCTTCAACTCGTTCTCATCAAAGTTAGCCAACACTGGTCTTGAAGCGCTCATTATACTCCAAGTCTTTGAAGGCACTGAGTTCTCACCAACTCCAGGTTTAGATATAACCAAACTTACATCACCCAAAGAAAACACGTGTGAGATATCTTCGTATGGCTGGAAAGGTAACAGATGAACATTAGATATGTTTCTATCTGCCACAATCTGTTTCACCTGCTCCAAGTATGCGCCATTACCCACCAATACGAACTGTATATCCTCATTTGCCTCCAACGCCTTGGCAACCTCTAACAACATATCCATATTTTGGGTCAAACCAATATTGCCGTTATAGGTGATATAGAACTTGTTGCGGTCTAACCCGTACTTATCAAATAGTTTGTTCTCAGAGCGAGGAATATCTACAACCGCAGTTTCATCAACCCAATTATAGACGACCTCAATTTTATTTTCAGGTACTCCTTTTGCCAGAAGATTATTTTTAAAGTCCTCTGAAATAACTATTATCTTATCTGAGTACTTGTACGTAATCTTCTCTACTACACGCCCTATCATCCATATTAGACTTCCTTTCTTAGTCAGTCCTGTACCGACTAATGAATCAGGGAAAATATCCTGCGCATTATATACAACAGGTTTATGCCGTAACCATTTTATCAATGACAGTTTTAGTCCTTGGATAGGAGGCGTACTATCCACAAATGCCACATCATACTTCTTCCATAGCATATAGTGCAATTGCACACATTCGCAAAAGAAGTATCTCAATGCCCTCAGCAAAGGATTCTGTCCTTCGCCATACATCCTAAATCGCTTCACATGGAGCATACCACCCGCAAGGTCTTCCTTCCTTTTCCAAACTGAGCCTTCAGGGACGCTTCTTGTTGGTGTCGGGGTATATAAAAGCACTTCACACCCTTCCTCTGCACAACGGTGCACAATGTTATCTGTAATGTACAGGCTGGCAGCAGTCTCAGGAAGATAATATGAGCACGGAAAAATTACTTTCATCTTATATGGTCGTAAACTTAACTTCGTTAATAATCCTTTCAGCATTTTTGATCGCCTCAAATACCGTTGGGGCTGTCACTATCACGTGTCCTGAACGGTCCAGACTTGATTTAACCTCTGGAATCACATCTCCCACTTTATGATATATCTCTGCATCATAAACGTGAGCATCATTCATGGCCTCCCCATTCTCAATAGCCACTAACTTGCCTGGCTTAGGTGTAAAATAACGAATGCAAACCCCATGCTTATCCTCCACAGGATTTAGGTTAGGTACTACACCAAGCACCACATTAATCGTAGCGGCCACCATATCAATACCACTGCTCAGATGAGTCAATTCCGTAGAAATAAAGTCACCACCCATTCTGGCTCCAATCTCCATCAGGTATGCCTCGCTATTCTGCACCTTGAGTTCACAGTGGGCGGCACAATAGGTCAAACCTAAAGCCTTACAACCAGCAATAGCTCCTGCTTTCAGTTTCTCCTGTATCTCCATTGGATAAACCGAAGGTTGATTATGCCCCAACTCTACAAAGTATGGTGCTTCGGTAGTCTTCTTATCTGTAACGGCTAGCACATGCGGTTCTCCTTTCCAAACAATCACCTCAACAGAGAACTCAGGACCTTCTATAAACTGCTCTATCAAAACCTGATGGTCACGACTTTCATTTAATGCCCTCTGATAAAGACTCACAAACGCTTCTTTACTGATTCCCTTCTCCACCTTGGCAATACCACGCGAACCGCTATTGCGAGAGGGCTTTAAGATAGCATTCGTGTCAAACTCATTGCAGAACGTATTCCAAGCATCCTCTTCATCCTTTGTTAAAATGGATTTAGGACTTGGTGCTCCGTATGCCTCAAACGCCTCTCGCATTAAATGCTTATTAGTCGCTCTGATAGCTATCTCTTTGGAGATACCACACAGATGCAACTCATCATTGATACGCCCCATCACATTCATGGCCACTTCTGAGCAAGGATGAATCACACCATCTATCTGCTCTTCTTTTGCAATGGCCACCAACTTCTCTTCGTTCATCAGTCCACCCGGAACAATGGCTTTATCAGCCAATGCCATTCCTGGTGCATTGGGATCATCATCCACCGCAATCACATAGTAGCCCATCTTACGGGCTTTCTTTATCACAGGTATTTGTAGCAGACCAGCTGCCAGTACCATTAGTTTCTTCATACAGTTTCCAATACTATCTTGGCAATATCTTCTATATCGTCGTAGTTATATCTTTGATCAATAGGTAATGATAACATTTGATCAGCAACGTAAGCTGACACTTTACATACCTTTCTCGCTTGCTCGCTGGCCGGCCAAAGCACTGGAGCATATACCCCTTTCTGTGCCAACAGTTTCTGAATAGCATCCCTATTCTCAACAAGTATTGGCAAAGAGAACGGAGAACCATTGAAACTCCTTTCCAACCCAGGAATCATCTTTACCCTTCCGTTCAGCAAGCCCCACAGGTGTTTCATATTCTCCCTTCTAGCAAAGGCAATCTCTTCGCCATTGATGCTTTCAAGCTGTTTTAATGACACCTCAGAAATAGGATGAACACCATCCAGTTTGTCAATCATTTCTTCTCCGTGTCTCAGCTCTGACAGAAACTCGTCTTTATCGTCCAATGACTTAGTAAAAGCATACCGCCCCTTTTGCTGTTGCGCGCCCAGACGCAATTGTCCAAAGCCAGGTGCTGTACCTCCTATGTAAGCCTTGTTAGTCGGTTTCTTGCTGAGAATAATAGCCCCATCGCTCACACCAATAGACTTTCTAATGCTTGTAACATAATAATCCACCTGCTCGTTGAATATCTGATCCAAACAGAAAGTGCAATGAGAGAAGTCCTCTATGACAGTAATCTTCTCATTGAATTCCTTCACAATGGCAATTGCAGCATTCGTTGCTGCACTGCCATAGAAATTCATTGTTAATATAGCATCTGCTTTGCAGCCTCTCAACAGCATTTTCAGATAGTCTTCATCTACCGTCAAATCCTCATTGAGTCGGTAATATACTATTGTCCAACCTGAGAATTCAAATGGTGCCGTCATAGACCAGCAAGAATATGCAGGACATAGTATTAATGCCTCTTTTCCAGGCTTGCAATTGCAAGAAGCATACAGCAAAGCTTCCCTGCCATTTCTCAGGTAGTTTATTTCTCTACCATATTTCTCGAATGTTGCAAAGTATCCATCTGGCAGGAGTACTGCCGGATGCTCACTACCAAACTCTCTCATTTTCTATCTTCAGAAACATTAATATTCTCACGAAACAGAACTGTCTTAATGGTCTTGAAGAATATTTTTACGTCAAGCCAAAACGATATATGTTCTGCATAGTAAACATCGTTTTTCAACTTAAGTTCACCATCCGCACTATTTCTATAATAAGCTTGGTTGTAGCCTGTGATTCCAGGCTTTACGGTCAGAATCACACGCTCGTGCTCATTGTACTTCTCCAACCAGTCCAGCGGGTCAGGACGGATACCTATTATGCTCATCTGCCCTACCAGGACATTCAAAAACTGAGGTATTTCGTCAAGACTAGTCTTGCGCAAAAAATTACCCACTTTAGTGACGCGTGGATCGTCATCACCATTATAGGTGCTACCATCCTCCAAACGTATGTCAGGAGCATTCACTCGCATTGAACGGAACTTCAGCATCCCGAAGGGCTTGCCGTCTTTACCTATGCGCTTACCTGCATAGAAAATAGGTCCTCTGTCATCCAACCAGATAATAGGGCCAACAATGATTATTAACAACAAGACAAATGGCAATGCCACTATTCCTATCAGAATGTCAAAAAGTCTCTTGAAAAAGTTTCTATACATATAACTTGTTTCTTATTACTGTTTATCGTATTTACTGTTCCACTCATAAAACATCACCCATTCTCACCTTGAATTGGGCTGTTCTATTTTCTGCCGGAAGAACAATAGATTTATTTACACCTCCTTGGACGGTAATGTCAAAATGCCACCCAGATATTCTGCATGCGTGCTTCCTTCCTTTTGGGGAATGACGTCCTATGATGTGTTGATAATGTAGTCACAACTCTTGTCTGCTATAATCATCACATTATTATGCAGTGCTTCTGAACCTTCCGGATTGTCTCTATACAGTGCCGCGTCAATCGGATTTTCACACTCTTGGTTCACAATCATTTGGATATTGCAATATGAGAAGCATCATCTGAGCACCGATTTGAGCCCCCTTACTTGGGTATTGGTCATATTCACATTCGCTACGTTCCCCATGCAGATAGCACCCACATCACCTGTGTTATTGGCAATGAAGATATTCGAGATGTTCATATTCATTCGCCTTCTAGTACCTCCTAAACGCAATAAAATAAGTGACATATAGAAGGAATCAATATAATTCCCGTACATAATAATATTTTCTTAATCGGAAGCATTGTTAGAGATACCAATATAACAGTTCTTGATGCTGTTGCTTCTGATAGCGGTCTGTATGGTGACAATGCCTCCCTCAATCTGGATTCCCTTGCCACCAGAACCCCACCATTCTTTGTCAGAGTCCCATTTGCGTTTGAGTCGAAGCAGTTGCTATAGCAGTTACGAATAAAACGATTCTGTATCAACACTTTCTCATTGCCCACAACGCCAATGCCGTTCTCCCCGCATTTTCTATTAGATACATGACCTCTGTCTACCTTTAATCCATCAATAGAGATGTACTTGTTCTCGTTACACCTCACAACACTTCCAATCGTTGAACGTCCACGCAATATTGTGTAATACTCTGTTGGCTGAATTACTATAAGGTTTTTCTTATTCAAAAAAGCGACAGTTTCTTCATTAATCCAATTTGTTTTGTCTGTTCCAACAAAAACATCTTGCTGAATATCATAATAGTGCACACAATTATCAATAGCGTTGACAATTTGATTGAATAAAATCGCATCGTTAACATTCTTATCATAAGCTAGTTTCCACCAAGAGATCCTTACTTCGTCATTAACAATACTACCTTCTACTGATATAAAACTATACACCTCCTTGTAATAACTTTTAATTATTGTGTTGTCAAAGATAATTGTTCCATTGGCAATATGGCCACCTTTAAATTGTAGAATACTGCCTACGGGTATCTTCAAAGTTTCATCATGAAGGTCATAATCATATTGTATTTCATATAAGGTATGTGTTCTCTTTAGTTGCTTAGATAACGCTGTACCCTTTTGTAGCGCAATACAATTATACGTATCATTTGCGCTTGCAAGAACAGGAAATGTCAAAGTGCAAAAAGACTACAAGGACAAAACAATATGTGGATTTGTACGCTTGTTAGTCATTTTAAATCAACAATTTTAGTTCATTTAAATTATCTAGCAAATCATATCTTATGACTTTCACATCTACGTCTTCGTACTCGTCCGCCAGCGTGGAGTCGTATGACACTACTACGTCAACATGCGGATAGCCGGTCTTGGGGATTATAACACAATGATACTGCTCTGCCATCTTGGGATAAGATTGATTATCCTTGTCGGCTGGATGTGGTTTGACATATAGATTACAACTACCGTGAAGCAAATCGCATATCTCCCATTCCTTCTCTAAATTATTGTTCCAACATACTAATAGCACATTCTTTTTCCCGTTGTGCAGGAGGACCTCATTATAGGTAAACTCCATCGGTTTTCTGTACCTGACTTTTTGAGGTTTGCTAGTTAAAAGCATTCTCTCAACGATAGCACCTTGCCGCTTATTCAAATAATAGGCAGTTTCCGGTGTCCCTACTTTAATCAATCGTACCGATTCTGTCAGCTTTCCATGCTGTACGAAGATGGAACCCGACGTACAACTCATCAAGAACGCCCAGCGATCGTAAGTATTATAGTATATAAAACGGTTGTTCTCTTCAACATTCCTCACAAAGCAACAGGTCAAATAGAACTCAAAGCTGGAGTAAGAGCGGATAATCGGGTCGCGACGTCCGTACTTTTTGTACAGCACCCAAATCGTTTTCCACGATGCAATTAATGATTTACATACATCAACAACTGTAACACAAGAAAGAATCTTCACCTCATTTTCATGATAATCATTTTTTATAAAAGGGATTCTTAGCGTACTTATTTTTACAGGCCTTACAGAATCCAACAACCCTTTAATCCTGAATGAAGCAAAACCAAGACTTGCAAAAAACAATCTATCTTCATACTTCCTCTTGCGTTTAAAGAGACATACTGCGAATATCGCCAATGCTTTAAAAAAAACGATGATTGTGCCAGTCACTGATGCAGTTATTCCTAGCACTGGTGCCAGCCACGAATAATCCCTATTCGTGTCCTTCAGTCCCAAATAACGAAGCGTTGAGCGTATACGATACTGCTGAAATGATCCTTTCGAAGGGTCATATGAAAAGTATAAATTGCAATAGTACATATTCAGATATCCCATAATAAAATATCTGATATACTTCTTATCTAACATGTTTATTAGAGTGATAATAAAGTTTCCGAATATTGTTCTATCATCTTGCGTAGGGTGAAATCCTTTTCATAACGCTCGCGGGACTTTTGTTTGCTTTCTTGAGTGACTACATTTTCTGAGATAACTCTTCTAATTGATTCTGCTAAAGGCTGTGGGTCGCGAATAATAAACTCGCCATAGCCTTCTTCTATCATCTCAGGAATCCCCCCCACCTCTGTGGCCATAACATACAACCCTTGACGCATGGCTTCCAAAATGCTCATTGGCATTCCTTCTGACAGACTGGGCAAAATAAAAACATCCATTCTTTTAAGAATATCAGCAACATCATTACGACGACCTGTCATGGTAACAACATTTTCCAGTTTTTTATCTTTTACAAGTTGCTGGCACTTGTCAAATTCATTACCACCTCCAACAATAGTCAAATGTATCTTGCTTAATGTTTCAGGGTCCAGTAAACTCATAGCTTCGACAAGGTTCAGCTGCCCTTTATGATACGTAACTGATGCTACAATGACAAATTGCAAAGGTTTAGAGGACGAATTAATTGAAACATTACCAATATCCTCAACCCCATTGAAGATGTAAGTCTTCTTTGCCACAGGAAGCGACGATGCATTCCATGCATGTTCGCTCAGAAAAATAACTTTGTCAACAAGCCCCATCGCCTCATCACATTTCTTATAAGAGTGCTTTTTCAAACACTCATACTTGAACCACCCTGGGAAGGTTGGCTCTATTTGTTCCAAAGGATGATTGCTGCAGTGCAGAATGAGGAGACTCTTTTTGCCCGTATTATTTCCGAACTTCTTATAAAACTGACGCACCGAATACATATCTTGAAATATAAGATAGTCGCTATCGTCATTCTCACGTATCATTCGGTTAATAGTTTTCTTAGCATTCATCGTATAATTGAAGAACATTTTAATACTTGCTCCCAACAGATACTTCGAAGACAACAACTCGCGAATGAAAACTCGAATCTTTCGCTCCCGCTGGTAGGCAGCAGTACCAACGTTAGATCCTATCAGGCCTAGGTGGTCGTGCGTTGTACAGTCGAACATAACATCTGGTGCATAGATATGTCTGAGTTCAAGATTATGCTCTTTAAAGTACTTGCCTCCCATTACAAAGGAATTGTTTACATAGTTTATTCCTTGTATCTGCGTTAGAGGCTGACAATAGACTATAGAAACAGATTTCATTATTTATTATTTTTAAACCACTCAAATAAGTTAACAAAACGACCAGAAAACAAACCATAAACAGCAAATGCAACCCAAGCAAAACCAAGTGTTCGAATAATCTGATATAAAGGTACAAACATCCCAGCTCTAGGAGAAGTTATAATTACAGAAAATATTGTATATGAAAACAATAGAAGTATTCTGCTTTTATTAAAATTCTTTTGAATAAAATAAATCATAAAGGCAAACACCAATGCCCCTATTATTACCCCAGCTATGCCAAATTCATACAACTCTGTAACACAAGAAGTACCACTAGATTGTCCATTGAAATAATACTCTGGGCTAATTTCATATACTAATTGATGACCAATATTCGCCCGATGTTGCATTAATTCTTCTGACTGACCAGTATAGCCAGTTAAACCACCAATCAGTGAATCAAAAACAAATGGGTAGGGCCCAGACAAATTTGGTGTATATTGAATAAATGTACATAACAAGCCAAAGCTGGTTGCTTGCATTGTCATAAATCTAATGATAAGACCTATAGATCCAATACCTGTTGTTTCCATCCCCACCCTTGACATTCCAATATATTGAAAAACCAATATTACACCAATCACCGGAAATAGTAATCTTGACATTTTAACCTTATATTCATAAACACTAACCATCATCCACACAACGTAAACCAACAAAACTCCTAATGCCATTCTATTTCCAACCATCAAATCTGGGATTTGAACCAAAATATAGACCGCAGTAGCTATCAAAAAATGCTTTAGAGGGGGCTTACTAGCTGTAAATATGTAATAGCCTATTAAAAAGAAAGTAGATGTTATTCTTATATAAAAGGGGAGTTCGAGACCTACGCTCCCCCCCTTAAAAAGAAGGAATCTATTTGCGCTCAACATTCTATACTGCATAAAAGCCCGATAAAAAGCGAAAACGGCAAAAAAGATTAGTAACCATTTCCCAACTTTATAAGCATCAATATCAAAAGGAACATGATAATGGTTGTAATACCTAGTTTTTTTCTGAAAAAGAGTAATTCCTATATCAAGTGCTAACATATAAGCACAATATATAAGAGATGCCTTTTGTACCGTTATTTCCTTGAAGTCTAACTCGATTCCAATAAAAGCCACTCGGTAGTTGACACTACTATCAATAAATGAAAAAGCAATCTCCCCATACGAAAACAGCCCCATCATAATAAGAAGAAGAGTATACAAGTCAAAAGTTCCCCTTGTCTTTATGGACTTTGCCAGCAACACTCCATATAAAAGAAGTAATTCAGTTGTTAAAAAAGTAGTATAGGAAGCACTGTCATTCAGTGTAATTAAATACTGAATTAAAACTATGACAAGGACAAGTATTTGTATAATAGGTATATTACGTTTTAATGTTGCGGCCATAATTACTTACAATTTCTGCATTTCATTTACAAAGTCAATTCTTCCTCATCTCTTTAATTTTAGTAATGACAGTATCCAACAAATATATCTCAGTTCTATTTTTCATCAAATACTCAACCAAAACAAAAAAGATTCCGCATACTACTAACTGTAGTAACAAATGCATAGAATTGTTACGCATAAATATACACAGTACAACACACGTCAATATACCAACAATATCTTTTACCAGATCGGCAATTCCATTAAATTTGGGAAGTTCTTTTCGACCTCCTATCGTAAAAAACAAGAAAAGAAAGATGTACGCAACAAGAAATGCTACACCTGCCCCTACAAAAGACATTAATGGTATAAGGATAATACTCAGTAAAAGATTTATTAGTATACTGGATCCAAGCGCATACATAACAAATTTATTCCTATTTTTGGGGTAAAAAATCTCAAAAATAAAGAAATTACAAAACGAACTTAACAACAAGGTTAGGGCAAAATATCTTAAAGCCAAATAACCTATCCTGAAGCTATTACCGGCAATTAAAACAATTATATCCTCTGCATAGAAAAAAAGGGCAAATGAAAAAAATGCTATTATAAATAGATATATATCATAGCACTGCTGAATCATCGCATTATATTCTTTTGTTAGTTGGTGTTCAATATAATACGCTGCACGAGGTAGAAGAGGAACAGCCGTTGATGCTAACACTGCATACGATAATGAATAGATTTTTGATGCGACAGAATAATAGCCTACAGATTCAGATGTGTCCATATTACCTAATATGACAATATCCATCATGCCATAATAGTGAATAAGGATATCCATAATAAAAACCTGAAATAAAGGAAGCATATGAACTGCAAAATGGAGTTTATTTAGTTTTAATTCTGACCATACTATCTTCTTACGATAATTATAGACATTTGTCAAAGACACCCCCGCTGTTGATAACATCATTATCAAAGCATAATTTATTACATCGCCTTCATCTTTAACGAACAAAAAGATTAATATTAGAGATAATATTTTAAATACAATGTTTCGAATAAGAAGAAAACGTTGCTTTTCAAGAGCCACAAATAGATACTCTGCGCCAATAGTCGTCTCAATTATTGTTATGCTGGTTATTAAAAATAATTTGTAATTTTGATAAGAATATGTAAAGATTATTAGCAAGACTATTAAAACATAGCTGATGGCACTCATTATCAAATTAACACCAACCAGTTCGCCAAAAATTTTAGAATATGCTCGTTTGTTATCTTTATATTTGCCGATTTCTTTTGTACCATATAATGAAATGCCAAAGCCAGAAATAAGAGCCAAATAACCCACAGTGGAAGTATAAAAATTATATTCTCCCAAATTATCGACACCTAAGATTCTTGTGACATACGGATATACAATAAGTGGAAACAGTACTTGGAATAACCTTCCTAAAACTGAATATATTAGATTACTTTTCACTTTTTGTGTCAAATTAAACTAGACAATATTCATATACGTCATCGCATATGTTTTACCATATCAAGAGCTCTCTTATACTCTTGAGGTGTACCAATATCAATCCAGGTTCCATTAAGTGGGAAACGGATCACTTTACGACCTGCAGCTATCAAGGCTTCTACAAGGTCTGTCGAATGAAACATTTTGTCTTCAGGTATCAACTCAAGAGCAGACTTTTTTATCAGATAAATACCTGCATTGGCATAATAACCAAAATGAGGCTTTTCTGTAAGTCCAGTAATATTACGGCCATCCAAATTAAGGATTCCAAGAGGAATATCAACGTTGTATGGTACTGCAGCCACACTCATATCCGCATCATGTTCCTTGAAATGCAGGAAGAAATCCTCATAGTTGATATTCGTAAATAGGTCGCTATTCATCACCAGCACCGTATCATTATAGAAGTTCTCCACAAACTTGATGCTGCCAATGGTTCCCAGAAACTTTGGTTCGCGTACCGTCTGCACCTTCACCTCTCCACGAGGCGCACTGAAATGCTCTTCTATCTGCTCTTTCAGGTAGTTCACCGTCACGGAGATATGCTTCACACCATACGAAATCAGGCGGTCGATGTTATGGTCAATGATGCACTTGTCCCCCACCTTCAGAAGCGGCTTCGGTGTCTCTAGCGTCAGCGGACGCAAACGCTCACCTTTACCTCCTGCCATCAGAACGGCATCAATTGGTAGTCTTGACTGGTATTTTTCTAAATTAATGATTTCAACGATGTGTTTATCCTTATCCAGTATAGGAACTAAACGCATTTTTAATTCCCGTTGCCGCTTGATTTCTTTCACATCATCAATATCCTCAACCCTCATATAGTTGAAGTCACGATGCATAATCTTCTCCACCTTATCCGTCACGGATGCTCCGGCAATCAATGCCCGACGGGAATCACCATCAGTCAATGTACCAACCATACGGCCGTCGTTATCTAAAACAAATAGGACAAGAGGTTCCGGCCTCAACGTGTTTATTCGTTCAAGAGCCTCTATAAGTGTTATATCTTTATTTATTCTATGATCCTTCATACCAATCCTGCATTTAATACTGCTTCTGCAAAAATCCAATCCAAAGGTTCATCCAAATCTATAGAATAAACCTTGTCCATTTCATATAAATGAACTTTTTCAAAATCGTTAATCTTCTGCTTGCGAAGTGAATCAATTTTGATTACATAAACAGAACCGTTTTTTTCATAGATAGCCGGTTTTGCTTGCTGACGACCATAGCCTGATGAGTTGGACTTTAAAAACTTCTGCAAATATCCCTGTTCGTTTACTGCGTAACAATTATAATATGGATTTGTTTCAGCCTCCTTTACCGAAACGACCATATCTAAATCATCGTTCATCATCTCCAACATCTTTCGCAAATCTTCTTCTTTACGGAAAGGTGTTGTTGGCTGGAGGAGAACCAACCAGTCGTATTCAATGCCTTTTTCCCTATAGAAATCCAATGCTTGTATTAAAACATCATGAGATGAAGCTGTATCTGTGGCTAAATAATCCGGCCTTTTAAATGGGACCTTCATTCCATGTTGTTCCACAACTTTAATTATTTCATCGCTGTCTGTTGTAACACAAATATCTTTGTCTTCCGCAAACTTACGCGCGATATCAATAGATCGGTTTATCAATGGGATACCACCCATTGGTTTAATGTTTTTGCCCGGTATACCCTTGCTACCGCCACGGGCAGGAATAATAAAAAGAATTCTCATATATCGTAAAAATGCTTTTGATTTAACTCATTAAGAGGGTATGTGCTAATAATATCAAAGATAGACTTTGCAGATTCTTCCTTTTCGTATGGATTTTTAGTTAAGGATGCTTTTGCTCTGAAGGAATCAGACATAACTGCCTCTAATCCTTGGAGAACTGAAGCCTTATCGGTACCACAATTTAAGACGCTATCTGCTGCCATTCTTCCTTTTTGTCTATCACCAATATTTAATGTAGGGATTCCAAAAGAGGGCACTTCCATTAATCCACTGGATGAGTTTCCTACTACAGCAGCTACCTGTCTCATTACTGAAAGATAGCGTTTAACACCCAGAGATTTATAAGCTTTAGCCCTTCCTGAATTCTTTTCTACAAACTCATTGATGGCATCAACAATAAACTGGCTACCAGTGTCACTATTTGGCATAGTAAACACAACTCGTAAATCCTTGCGCTCTTCCAATGCTGCAATAAAGTCATCTATGTCGTCTTTTGCAGTACGATTACCGAGAGTTACAGGGTGGTATGTTACCATTATAGTGTTTTTATCAATAGTAAAGTCTAATTCCTTTTCTATTTCCGACTTACTCATTAGCGGAAGCTTTTTTATATTCTCGACTCCCAAAGAACCAGTATAAAAAACACGGTTTGGATCTTCACCAAGTTGTATTACACGATGTCTGTATTGCTCTGATGATGTAAAATGCAACTGACTCATTTTGGAAATGGAATGACGAATTGCATCATCATAAGCTCCTTCTGTGATTGCTCCACCTCCAATATGTGCTATAGGAATACGCATTATCATTGCTGCAGTTGCCGCAGAAAGGATTTCATAACGATCACCTAAAACGACAACCAAATCCGGTTTCAGTAGATTATATGCATCAGAAAAGCCTGTAAGAGCTTTTGCCATGGACTTAACTGTAGTAATGGCATCATCCTTATCATTTTCATCAATAATGGGCACCTTACAATCTATAGTAAAGCCATCCTTTTCAATCTCTTGATAGGTATTGCCATACTTTGGGCTGAGGTGCATATTGGTGGCTATGAGTTGTAATTGAGTGCTGTCTGACTCGTCAATCATTCGAATCAAACGGCTTAACAGCCCATATTCAGCTCGTGTACCAGTAACAACGCAGATTTTTCTCATTTCAACTATGAAATATTATCTAATTTTATTACACGATTCCCCTGAATATTTGTTACCGCCATATGACCAACAACATCCATAAAATCCAAAGGTGAGATTCCTGTTCCAGGACGTTTGAAACAAATATCATCTTTTGTTATTATTTCACCTTTCATAATATCACGTTTTGCGACTATACTTTTTCTTGCGACATTCGCCACCTCTTTTTGAGCATCGGAAAAATGACGTTCAAATGTTCCCATGGCTGTTTCAATGTGACGAATGCTATCAACAAGGCTATACAATTCAGGAATGTCAATTGAGGCCTTATGATCAGGACCAGGAAGAGTCTTATCTAAGGTTACATGTTTTTCTATTATTTTTGCTCCTAAAGCAACAGCAGCTATAGCACATTCATTTCCAATTGTATGGTCAGAAAAACCTACTTTGCATTTAAACCTATCCCTGATAGCTAACATATTATTTAGGTTTACCTCTTCATATTTTGCCGGATAGTTAGATATACAATGAAGGATTGTTATATCTTGTTTATTTTTGCTATTAAGAATATTGATTATTTTGTCGATTGTATCATAATCGGCCATACCGGTTGACATAATAACAGGCTTTTTATGAGCAGAAATATATTCCAAAATATCTAGGGAGTATATTTCACCAGATGCAATCTTATAATAGGCCATATCACAATGTTCGTCCAGATAGAGCATACTTTCCATATCAAATGCAGTACATATATAGTCGACCCCAAGCTCCTTGCACTTTTTAAACAACAGAAAGTGTTCTTCAGGCTGAAGTTGATGACTTTTGGACATTTCAAGAATGCTTTTCGAGTCAACATTCTCCTTCTGATATTTAGCCATAATAGCATCAGCACTATACAACTCCAGAGGATTATACATTTGGAATTTGATAGCATCAACTCCTGTCTTTGCTATTTCTTCTACCATTTTGAATGCAAGATTAAGATCGCCATTATGATTTGGACCTACCTCTGCAATTATATATACACCATTTGTTTTCATTTACATTATTCTTTTAGCAGGATTACCTACATAGGTTCCGTTCTCAACAATTGACCTGTTCACACATGTAAGAGATCCAATAATTGAATTATCTGTTATACTAACTCCTTGGTTAACTACAGACTGACTTCCGATAAATACTCCATTCCCGATATGAACATTTCCACATACCATAACACCTGTAGATAGATGGCAGAAATCACCTATAGTTACTTCATGTCCGAGATTTGTTAAAGTATTGATGATGACATTCTCCCCAACAGTTACCTCTGCATTTAAGAATGCACGATGCATTATTACAGATCCCTCACCAATGGTTGCATATTTCGAAACATAAGCATCTGGTGCAATAACCGTAGCAAATTTTCCCCCTGCATTCTTGATGCGCTCATAAATAATTTTACGAGCTGATGGTGATTTAATTTGCCCTACAGTTATCAGGAACTCTGCTTTATCAATAAAATCAGGGATGTCTTCATCTGTACCAATCACCTTGGTAGAGAGTATTTTTTCCCCCACCTTCTCAGGTATATCTAATACACCAAGGATGTCATACCCAGCAGACTCTGCGACATCTATTACAGACTTACAGTGACCGCCACCACCAACAAGGATAAGTGGTTTTCTCATAGCAGATATCACACTGGTTTTACGATATTGATGAACGATACCACTTTATGACTATCACAATCATAAAGATAATAAGTTTGTGTTATGACTCCACTTTCATCTTTAATATCAGGGATAATATCCAAAAACGCTAATTTATCAGCATCGGATTCGCACATAACATATGAAAACTGATATGGATAAACTGTGACAAGCCTTTGCATCTCTGAATCCATAAAAACTCTTATATCAGGGATATCTTTTGAAAACATCTCTTTAGGTATAACGAATAGACGGTCATGTTCTGCTTTCCTAGCTTCCAACAACTTTTGGAAAAGCTCTACTTTAAATTCTTCTATCGTCAACATATTATATTGTATTTACAATCTAACACTACTCGGGATATTTACAACTCTGTCAGCGAAATAAATGGTATTCTTCAAACCGTCATTCTCACACTTCTCAAACATGCGCAGGCGGTTCATCAGTTCCCAAATAGGACGGGTCATCACACCATTGTCATTAGTCTGAGTAAGGAAGTTTACCTGTTCTTCCTTGTTAGGTAAAATAACCACATTCAACCAATAGTTAGAGAAGGTATCAGGAGAATCCACAAAGAACTCAATGTCTGGCACATTCTTGAAGAACGCCTCATATTCAGCAGCCACCTTGCGTTTGCTGGCAACATACTCGTCAATATGCTCCAACTGGGCACAACCAAGGGCAGCATTGATATTGGGCATACGATAGTTGAAACCAATATGGTCGTGACGGAACTCCCAGCGGTGAGGTATCTTGGCCTGGGTGGTGATATGCTTGGCGTAGGCACCCAATTCTTCATCGTTGAACAGCAGCATACCGCCACCACCCGTGGTGATGGTCTTGTTGCCATTGAAACTGAGAGCACCTACCTTACCAAAGGTGCCGGTGTGCTTGCCCTTATACTTTGATCCAATGCTTTCAGCGGCATCCTCAACCAACTCTATATGGTATTCCTTGCAGATTGCTGCAATCTCTTCAATGCGTACAGGATGACCAAAGGTGTGCATAGGAACACAAGCCTTGATTCTGCGACCTGTGTTCTTATTGTAGCAAGCGAATTCATCTTCTTCGTAAGCAAAGTCGTAGCTCTTATCAAGTTCGCCAATGCGAGTGTTCTTACGAACCTCAGCATTCTTATAGAGCCACTCCTTCAGAGCATCAGGTGACAGCCCCATTGTTGAACGGTCAACATCCAGGAACACAGGATATGCCCCAATATAGCTCAATGCATTTTCGGTGGCAATGAATGTCAAAGCCTGTGTCAAGACCTCATCATCACGCTTTACGCCAACAAGCAACAAACTCATGTGCAGTGCATTCGTTCCACTCACACAAACCACAGCACGTTTGGCACCCGTGTAGGCTGCCATGTCATTTTCAAAGCGGTCAACGAACTTACCCACGGAACTAACGAATGTGGTATCAATACATTCGTTCAAATACTTCTTCTCGTTACCAATAAATACAGGAACAGCCAGAGGAGTAAACTCTTGGTTTCCATATACAGACTTGATAAAGTCTATCGTCTTTTTATAATCAGCCATGATTACTATAATAGTTTAATCTCAATTACATTTTTTGATCAAGGTTCTTACCTTTCTCCTCATGCTCGAAGTTGGGAATGAACTCCTTGATTGCCTCTACCACTTGTGCCTTGGTGAAGTCCTCCTTTGCAAAGATCCCTTCTAGCTTGACGAAGAAGCCGTTTACCTCATCCATTTCGTGACGGGTGGTCTGGCAGACAACACCCAGTGCCTTGAAGCGTTGCATATCAATCTTCTCACCCGGAACATAGAACTCCTCGTATGCCTTCTCACCAGTGGTATCACTCTTGAAGTACACCGTTGGGTACTTCGGGAGTTGAGAGTTGAGAGTTGAGAATTGAGAGTCAGTTAAATCAAGTTGAGAGGCTTTGAGTATTGCCTCCTTATCAGAAGAGCAGGGGTCTTTCTCAAAGCCGTTGGCTTTCACAAAGCCATCACAGATTTCAGAGAACGTGAGCATCTGGTCTTCACCCAGTTTCGGGAAGAACACTTCACCACCGTTTCCAAGAATGCAAGCAAGCATACAAATCTGACCAGATTCTTCAGGCGAAACAAAATAACGCTTCACGTCTGAAGGTGCCACCAGAGGCTGCTTCTTCTGCAGACGGTGAATCCAACCGTCAGGCAAAGAGCCATTACTGAATGCGACGTTGGCAAAGCGGGCTGTAGTCACCTTGAAATACTTATTGTAAGCCATTACTAAGTCTTCCATAATGCGCTTGCTGGCTCCCATGATGTTCACGGGATTAGCAGCCTTATCCGTAGAAACACAGAAGAAGTGCTTCGGAGGATAAACCGTTAGCAAATCCATCAGTTTCTTGGCCTTGATGTCGTTATTCTCTATGAGTGCCTGCACACTATAACGGTCCTTCTCTGAACGCACGTGTTTGTGAGCACTGAAATTAGCCACAATATCAAAGCCCTTTACTTCACGGAAAATACGCTCAAAGATAGGGTCTGCAAAGTTCAGCGTATAGCAACGGAACTCATCGGGAACGTATAGGCCGTTTGTGCTTCTCACGTCACGCACCAACTCAGCCAGACCGTTCTCATTGAGGTCAACCACAACAACAGAAGCTGGCTCAAACCGCAGTACAGCCTTGATGAAGCTGGAACCAATGGAACCAGCACCACCTATAACACATACCTTCTTACCTTTTATCTCACGTGTCAGAGTCTCAGCATTCGCCTTAATGTCTGGCTCAAACATACTGCTCGGACGGAAGGTCACGCTATCTGAAATAAACTTATCTAAGTTGAACATATGTTGTTATTAATCTGTTTCTATTTACGATTTTAAAAAAAAACATTTAACTCTTTATCTAGTTCTTTCTTCTTTGCAGATGCATTCTGGATACACTCCTCAATATGCGCACGCCCTTCCTTAAGCGACTGTAGTGCTGATTGCATTTTGTTGATATCCATCAAGAATTAACGAGTTTGAGAATTCCATTCTGCCTTAAGTAGTTTAAGACAAGCTCTCCTTATACCAGTCGAAGAGTTTCTTCACGCCATCCTCAATCTCAACTTTGTGAGTCCAACCTAGTGAGTGCAACTTGGTAACATCAATGAGTTTACGCATGGTGCCGTCTGGCTTGCTGGCATCAAACTCAACCACACCTTCAAAGCCGACGGCTTTGACAACCAGTTCCGATAGCTCTCGGATAGTGAGTTCCTTGCCTGTACCTACATTGATGTGGCAGTTGCGGATCTCGCCCAGACTTGGAATTGCTCCGCCACGGCCTGCGCTGTGGTTACGATCCACAGCACCATCGGTGCTGGCACCGAAATGCACTGACGAGTACTTCTCAATGCCGATGATGTCGCTGAAATTGACATTCAGCAACACATGCACTGAGGCATCTGCCATATCCTCCGACCACAAGAACTCTCTCAACGGTGTACCAGTCCCCCACAGCACCACCTTATTATCAAAGATACCATACTTGCCAAGAACGTTCAGTATGTCGGCATGTGATGCCAACCCATTAACGCCCTCCACAGGCCTCTTATCCAAGTCTATCGCTATCTTCTCCCACTCTCCATCATGTATCAGCTTCGCCAGATACACCTTGCGCATCATGGCCGGCATCACGTGGGAGTTCTCCAGATGGAAATTGTCGTTGGGGCCATAGAGGTTTGTAGGCATCACGGCAATGTAGTTTGTACCATACTGCAGGTTATAGCTCTCGCACATCTTCAGACCTGCTATCTTAGCAATTGCATACTCCTCATTGGTATATTCCAGCGGGCTGGTCAGCAGGCAGTCCTCCTTCATAGGCTGTGGTGCATTCTTGGGGTAAATACACGTTGAACCTAAGAAGAGCAATTTCTTTACCCCATAAGCGTATGCCTCACTAATCACATTGCACTGGATCTTCATGTTCATCATGATGAAGTCAGCACGATATAGTGAGTTCGCCATAATTCCACCCACAAAGGCAGCGGCTAATACCACAGCGTCGGGTTTTTCTTCATCAAAGAACTTCTTTACAGCATACTGGTCTGTCAAGTCCAGCTCCTTGTGGCTACGGCCAACAAGGTTGGTATAACCACGAGACTTTAAATTATTCCATATCGCGGAACCGACTAGGCCGTTGTGACCGGCTACATATATTTTACTTTCTTTATCTAACATTATTACTTCTTACTTTCTTTGGCGCAAAGAAAGAAGCAAAGAAACATCCACCCTCTCCAAGGCCTCCCCCTATATGGGGAGGATGCAACCGCTCCTCCTGTCGCTCTTACATTTCGGTAAGCTCGACCCATCAAAGGGTCGGCTTGGTTCTTTATTTAACAATACCTTTCTCCAAATACTCAGCTAAGTTGGTTCTCACTTTGGCGGCGGCACCTTCTGCGGCTAC
>Ga0326513_10001328_pt1 | contig 19699 bp, 34 predicted proteins | sample 2_2465_0518_D_FD_203654 | JGI IMG/M metagenome (GOLD analysis project Ga0326513, IMG submission 203654) | Bovine rumen microbial communities from UC Davis, California, United States - 2_2465_0518 | ecosystem: Host-associated > Mammals > Digestive system > Stomach > Rumen | place: USA... | reverse complement strand
TGAATATTCAGACAAAGTATTCATGTTATTTTGGAAATTATTTATTTTGTTGTGTTTTCTATTGGCACTTTTATTGCTTATTTCGACGTTAGCACCTTATTTTGAATAAAATAGCTTTTACTTGCTAAAAAAAAGCTTTTGCATGGTAAAGGCTTTTTTTTATTTTAAATATCTCTTTGTTTTTCCGTAATTTATAAAAATTTTTTCAATTTTTACAAAAAAATATCACTATTTATTATTTTTTTTATTGACATTTATAACAAATAGCTATAATCTACAATTAAAGAAACGACCTAGCCGAAGTCATAAAAAGCGGTATCAGTAACGCCCTGTAAAGCGTACGCCCTCCGGCTACCGACCAATCGCTACGGCAACCGAGCCGATACCGGAAAGCAAGGGAAAAACAAAATATAGGAGATTGAAAATGATTACAGATGCACAAAAGATAAAGTTTTACGATTACCTCGCTAACCTATTTGAGGCATACATCGATGAAGATGCCGACCAAGATTTAACACCGTTAGAATTTGATGACGAAGACGACAAAGGCAATCGTGTTTTACGCTATTTTCCAACCACTTTTCGCTACCGTCAAGAATGCTCGATTGAAAACTTGGCGATGGCTGCCGAAGATTTAACGCCGTTCGCTTTTGAGCTGATTGAGTTCTTAGGCAACACCGTTTACGGCTTTTCAACCCGCGAAAATAACCAATTTATGCACGCTGTTAAAGGACAATAAACGATGAAAACATACGCAAATCACAAGTTCAATATTGTGGAAGATGACAACGATCTGATTGTGCCTTCCACCAAAACCGACCGCTTCTGCATTTTGTTGTCAATCGTTGCTCTGCTTGTTTTAATTGCCGGCATTGCCTTTGTGGCAAGTGCCGCCAAAGCAGAGGCACAAGCTTACGCAAGACAAGCCAATCAGGAATTATGCAACCTCATGGAATTTAACGGCTCAACTTATCATTGCGAGGGATAACATGGAATTTACAGCAACAGACATATTAACGTTATTATCCGCACCATTTGCCGCCGGTTCTTTATCTTGGCGCATTGGTCAGAAAAACAAAGATAAAACAAAGGCGATGATGCTTGTCTATATCGACAGCCGCGACGTACAAGACCGCTTAGATGAAGTATGCGGCATGAACTGGAAAGATGATTATAAAGAAGTACAAGGTCGCTTGGTATGCAATTTGCAAGTTGGCAATACTGTCCGCTCGGACGGTGCCGGTGATACGGATTTTGAAGGCGAAAAAGGCGGTTTATCTGACGCTTTCAAACGTGCCGCTGTTAAGTTCGGCATAGGTCGTTATTTGTACAATGCAAAGAACTTTCCGACTTGGCTCGATATTAACGGCGATCCGGATTATAAAATCGTACAGCGAGCTAAAGAACAGTTTGCCGATATTGCTCGCAAACTTGGCGAAACCGTGCAGACGTATCATTTCTGGCTTGGCAAAATAGACGCTTGCAAAACGTTGGAAGAACTGGAAGAAGTACACGCTTATGCAAACACCTATTACAAGCGCGAACAATGGTCAACCGGCAATTTGGAAACATACAAAAAGCATCTTGCCGACAAGAAAACAGCATTAAAGGAGAAATTAAATGCCTAACACATACGCAATACATAATGACATTGATGCTGCCGAGCAACTTATCGCGCAATGTTACGACCATGAAACCGGCGAGATAACCGGCGATTATGAAGCCGCCGAAAAACTTCGTCAAGAAGTACAGGCTTTAGGGCTTGAAACGTTATGCAAAGCCCGCGCCAATCGCTTGGCTTTAATTGCCAACATCAAAGCAGAAGAAGAACGCTTGAAGGCACGCCGCCAACGCCTAGAAAATACTGTTGAAGAGTTGGAAAGCGACATCAACACTGTATATCAGCGCGGCGACAATCCGGTGCAATATGCCGGTAACTTCACGATCAGCAATCGCAAGTCAACGCAAGTTATCGTTGAGCCAACCTTTTTTGATGAACGCTTTATCAAAACCACAACTTCGGTTGATAAAGCAGAACTTAAAAAAGCATTAACGGCAGGCGAACAAATAACCGGTGCGCACTTACAAACTAATTATAATTTACAAATCAAGTGAGGATATAATGGCAGAATACACGCACACTTTAACCACCACGGCGGATATTAAAAAGCTGAACTTGCAGAACATGCAGTTATCAATCCGCATTGCCGAGCTTGAAAAGGAAAACAAAGCCTTAAAAGACAAACTCGCGCAAATCATTATTAAGGACAATAAGCTATGCAATTAACCAAAGATGAAGCCAAGCGCATATTTGCACCACTGCCGGAAGCACTAAAGCGCATTGATAAGATTAGCGGCGATATTGTGTATTTTGACTTGTTATCCGCGCAAAGCTACAAAACCACAAAGCAAAACAATTTGTTTCATAGCCTGTTGCAATGTTTTTGGCTTTCCGGTTGTTCATCTTTTGGCGACTACGACGCTTTAAGACTTTATTATAAACGCGTTGCCGGACTTGTTAAACGCAAAGACAGCGTGATTTTAGAGTCATCTTGGGCAGATGCCACCAAAGAACAGGCTAAAACGGCGATTGATATGTGTTTACGCGACATGGACGCATCGGGTGTTATCGGTAGCAACCAAGCGCAAAAATACGAGGCAATCCTCAAAGGTATTAAACAATGGTATGAAATGGAGTATAACTAAAATGCAAATAATAAATGACCATTTTCAAAACAAAAAGCAATACAATATACCCCCGGCGCAGTTAGTAATTGCCGATATTCCGTATAATGTAGGTAAAAACGCTTACGGTTCAAGCCCGAAATGGTATGTTGACGGAGATAACAAAAACGGCGAAAGTGAACTTGCCGGCAAACAGTTTTTTGACACCGACAAAGATTTTAGAATACCGGAATTTTTTGCTTTTTGCGGACGCTTTTTGAAGCCAGAGCCAAAAGAATCCGGAAAAGCCCCGTGTTTAATCGTATTTTGTGCTTTTGAACAACAATGGGATTTAATTAAGGAAGCAGAGAAGCACGGTTTCAAAAATTATATACCACTGACATTTTATAAAAACTATTCGCCGCAAGTCTTAAAGGCAAATATGCGCATTGTCGGCAATACCGAATACGCGATTTTATTCTATCGTGATAAATTGCCGAAGTTTAACAACGGCGGCAGAATGATTTTCAACACAATGCCAATGGAGCGCGACACCGAAACCCCGCGCATCCACCCAACGCAAAAACCGCTTTCAACGTTAAAAAATTTAATAACAATTTTTACGGACAAAGACGATGTCGTAATAGACCCGTGCGCCGGCAGTGGTTCAACCTTATTGGCTGCCGAGCAATTAGGGCGCAAAGCATACGGCTTTGAAATAAAAAAAGAATTTTGCGAAGCGTTTAACAACACGCTGAACAAAGATATTGATATGGAATTTGGATTTTAGGAGTATAACTAATGGCAAGCATAAACAAAGCAATCATAATCGGCAGACTTGGAAAAGATCCGCAGATTAACACTTTCCAAAACGGCTCAAAAATTGCCACCTTTACGGTCGCAACTTCCGAGCGTTGGACAGACAAACAGACAGGCGAAAAGAAAGAGCGCACCGAATGGCATAATGTGGTTATCAATTCGCCGGCACTCGTTACTGTGGCAGAAAAGTATTTACAAAAGGGAAATCAGGTGTATATTGAGGGAACGCTCCGCACGCGTGAATATACCGACCAAAACGGCATTAAACGCTATACAACGGAAATTGTTGCCGGTGCATTTTCAGGTCAGCTCGTATTGTTAGAGAGCAAACCGGCAGAACAAGCGGCTGTTATTCCGGATAACACACCGGCTCCGGCTGCTTATGATAACCTCGATGACGATATTCCATTTTAATAAGTTTATGGGCGGTTTTCCTATGACCGCCCTCCCTCTGGTGTGGCACTCCGAATAGTTAAGTCAAACGTGCAAATTTTAACATATCGCCACACCGCCTCACGGGGCTGTATGTATTGGTCTAACTCTTACAGCCCCATCTCACACTAAAGAAAGGAACAAACAATGAAATATAAACAACCTACAATTTTAGAAAAGAACTGCAAATATGTCTTATGCTCTATTGGCGTAAGATATTGGGAAGATGCAACTGTAAACGGTGTAGAAGATACCGAAGATGGCGAAAATATTCCGTGCAAAGAAGATGAATATTGGAATATTAAAATTGATGTTGATACAGGCATTATTCAGGACTGGGATAATACAAAAACCGCAACAACACATTATAAATCGTGCGACGAAAATGTTTTCGAGTTCTTAGATGATGAAGAAAATGTAATAACAAGATATGACGGTTATGTGCCGGAGTTTTTGGAATGCACAGGCGAAAATGGTTATGGTGATTATGTTTTGCTTGAAATTGAAAAGAACGGGCAGATAAAAAACTGGAAGCCTTATGAATGCATAGAGTTTTTGGAAAAAGTATTATCTGGAGAAATAGAGTGATACATTGGAACTTAGTCATAGCCTTAACAATGGTAGCCGTAGTGCTTGCGGCAATAACGGAATTAGCGGAAAGTTTAATTAAGGGGAAAGCTGATGATAGATAACAGAAAGATTAACATTGATGATATGATTAAATGCGTAGAGCGTGAAATTGGTATGCGTAAAAGAGTTTACCCTCGTTGGGTAGAACAAAAGAAAATGAGCCAAGAAAAGGCTGATTTAGAAATCCGTACAATGACTGCGGTATTAGACCAGTTGAAAATTGATAAGGTTTGTAAGGGCTTTGCAGATTAAGGGAGATAAAGAATGAGTAAAGAGCCAGAAGTCGGAGATATTTGGATACACAAAAAAGGCGATTATCCTATTCATATAACCGATGTCGGAAGTAATTTTATCGAGTTTGTCGGTTACACTGTTGATGAATATACCAAAACAAAACACAGACAATATTACACGAACAGTTTTAGTAGCCTAAACAACGACGAAAGATACACGAGATTTACTGAAATACACAAATATCTTGGCAAGAGTAAAGCAAACATCAACGATTTATTTAAGACGGAGAATGAGAAATGAAAGAAAACCAAACCGAAATTACAATACCAGTAAATGACGATACTAAATCACTTTTCCACAATCTATTATGGTTAAGTTATCAAAAGCCTGTTATCCGCAAAGGAAATTATTTTAATAGAGAAACAATGGAAGCTGGAAATATATGCTCTGACATACAAGATTTCATCTATGAGTTTGTTGGTTGGTGCGTTACTGATGAAAAAGATTGCAAGTTAAAAAAATATCGTAAGGACTGGGAAAAGAAAATTGCAGAATACAAAAAAATTAAGACGGAGAATGAAGAATGAAAGAACTTTTAGAAAAATTATGTAAAGACGGATATTTTCTTGACACCGTAGCAACAGCTTTCGGGCAGAGTCTTGCGGAAGAAAAGATAAAAGACAAAGATTGGTATAACGATTGGAGTAAAGATTTTTTTGATAATCTGAATAAGGCGGTAAAAAAGGCAGTCAAAGAACAAGTTGACGAATATCTTAAGACAATCAACATTAAGAACGAAGTAGCTTTTAGAGTGTCGCAAGCTATATCCGAAATTGTTACGAACTTTAAGACGGAGAATGAAGAATGACATCTTTTATTAGTAAAAATAATCTTTTCTTAAAATGCGATGGATGTGAAAAGGTTGTAAAAATATATGAAAATCAAACAGACCATACTTTAATACACGATTATATTCGTGAAAATAACTGGAAAACTCACAAAATAAAAGATAAATGGAAGCATTTTTGCCCTGAATGCGAAGAATTTTATTTACAGAAAAAGCGTGAAGAAAATTTTAAGGAGTTAAAACAAGATGACTGATTTAACAGAACAAGAAATATGGAAAAGTATGCCGGAATTTGATAACGAATACGAAGTATCAAACTTAGGTCGTTTTAGAAGTGCTGATAGAGTAATAATCCGAAAAGGCAGTAAAACTAAAATAAAAGGAAGAATATTAAAAGGGCAACACGATAAATATGGGTATGTTACTATGACTATAAAGCATAGACAAGAAAAAGCTCATAGATTGGTTGCTAAACACTTCGTTGAAAATCCTCTTAATAAAAAACAAGTAAATCATAAAAACGGCATAAAAAGTGATAATAGAGCTTCAAATTTAGAGTGGTGTTCTCACGAAGAAAATATGAAACATTTATATCTAACTATGCCGTTTGAACATAAAAACTCAAAACAAAAAAGAATGGAACGTGAAGATTTGATAAGAAAATTGACACAGTTTGTTGAAAGTAGAACTATTGAAGATGTTAAAGATTCTTGGGTTTCTGCAAAAAATATTTTAGATGTTTTATGTGTGAAATATAACAAAATCAATATTCCGATGTTTTATGATGAATGGAAAGCAAAATTAGAGGAAAATGCAAAGCTCAAAGAACTGCTGAAACAAGCGGAAACGCAAATTATAGCGTATAAGAACAACGATACATTACCTGAAAGGGCGTTCTACGAAAAAGAGGTTGAAGAACTTTTAGGCAAAATAGATGAGGCTTTAAAATGACAATAGAACCCTACAATTACAATGACGAGCCATCAGGTAGAACAGATACACTGATACAGGCTCTTGAAAAAATAGAACGCTTGGAAAAGCAATTGGAGATAGCAGTTGAAGCGTTAAAATACATATATGATGACACTAAAAATGGACATACTCAATGCGATGCTTGTGGATATTGTAGCTCTTGTGAAACTTGTATAAACGCAGATTGGGCAGAAAAAGCCCTAAATCAAATAAAGGAGTTAGAAAAATGATTAAACATCAAATAATATTGCCATATAAGGCATTTGGCATAGTTTGGCGCAACACAAGCACTTTATTTATTGTTGGTTTTGCTGTCGGTAAAAGAGCATTTGGCTTAGTATTTGAGAAAAACATAAACGATTAACACGATTTAACAAATTGATAAACTTTAAACTTGACTCTCGGAGGTTTAAATTATGAAATTGATGACGAAAAACAACGTAATGAAAATACTGGGAATTGGTCGCACTGCCCTCGAAAATATGCTTAAAGCCGGACAGCTTAAATGCGTTATGGTCGGCAACAGCTACCGCATTCCCGAATGGAGTCTGGAACAATGCCAAAGAAATATAGTCGATTACCCTACAAACTCGTCATCAGAGGTCAAATATACCACCTCAAAATCTCAACCGTCGTCAATGGACAACGCATTTTCATTCGAGAAAGCACGCATACAGCGGACAGAAAAGAAGCTGAACAATACGCCGCCAAGCGATTTGCACAAGTCGTCGAAAATGCCGAATACCGCACCAATCCGAACAAACTAAAAGATTTTACCATAGATCAAGCTTTCGGCTTATACTGGGAAGAAATCGGTCAAGACCACGCCAACGCTGACGACACTTTCAATAAAATCAGCAATTTAACAAAATATTTTAATCCGCAACTTAAACTGTCGCAAATAACAGTTGATGACATCGCCGCTTTTGTTAAGGCAAAACGCAACGAAGGTCGCAAAGTTTCCACCATTAACCGCTATTTGGCGATGCTGTCGGCAATTATCAACCTATGCAAAAAACGCCGTGTGAATACACCGGACATCAATGTCAGGGAATTTATGCGCCCTGAGCCATTTGAAAACATCAAATACTTTGATGACTGGGAAGTGATAGATAAGATCGTCGCCAATGCTGCCGAACATTTTAAGCCGATAATCCTGTTTTCGGTTTATTCCGGTTGCCGCATCTCAAATGTGCTGAATTTGAAATGGTCGGACATTCATGGCTCAACTTATTTCATCTGGGTAAAAGATAAAACTTGCAAAGGCGGTCGTATGGTTGCTAAACAGCTTTATCCGCCGTTGGTTGAAATATTAAAAAGCGTGCCAAAATGCTCGGAATACGTCTTTACTTATAAAGGCGAACACATCAAGCGTGTCAATAAGGCTTGGAACCGTGCCTTAGAGCGTGCCGGAGTTCCGCACGAAACGTTGCACACCCTGCGCCACACACACGGCACTTGGTTTTATTCTAAAACGCACGACATCAAAGCTGTTCAGAAGTCGCTCAATCACAAATATTCTAAGACAACGGAAAAGTATGCACACTTGGTTGATGCTGTTGTCTATGACGAATATATGTCGGTTTTTGGCGATAAAAAGGAATCGGCAACAATCAACTAAAATTTTGTGCTAAAATTGTGCTAATTTTTTAGCACAAAACGTTATTTTTTAGCACAAAACAACAAAAAAGATGGGAGCCGGAATCCAGACGAAAAACAACGTAAATCCAGAAAATACCGAAGCTCCCAAGTGGTACGCGCGGAGGGACTCGAACCCTCGACCCACTGATTAAGAGTCAGTTGTGCAATATCGTAATTTCAATGACTTATAATGCAATTTTGCAATTTTGTGCAGATTTTGTGCTAATTGTGCTATTTTAAAACAAAAAAAAAGAGTGGCTCCGCTTGGACACCACTCTAACTGTTTTATTAAAAATTGCAAAGCTATATTACTCCGCTGCAAGCGAATGTTCAACGTTTTTCTGCAAGCCTTCAACAGCTTTTTCTTCGGTAAAACATTTACGTGCGTAAAATTCCGACTTTTTACCCCGGTTAAACTCTGATACCGGTCTATGATAGCCCATTACGCGTGTCCAAATCTCGCACGGCTGTCTTTCTTCATCTTTTAATTCAATATCCATTTTAATACTCCTTTGTAAATAATCTTCTCACAATCTGATGCTCGGCAATCTTGCTTTCGATGCCGAAGTTCTGCACGCAATGAAATCTCGGCTTTATCCCTAAATCCACCAAGTCATCACGGACATTTTCCACGAACTCAATTAAATCCACGCCCTTATCGGCGTTAAATATAACATTGTGTCGTGGTCGTGGCATAACTGCGCCCCAGTCGCCATTGACACGCATAACGTATATATCCTTTGTCTGCCGACGTTCCGCCCGCGTAGCGTCGATTTCTTGCTGTTGTGCAGAATAATCAGGGAAGTCAATTCTTAATTGTTTTGCCATTTTAGCTTATACTCCTCAAGGCATTTTGCCATATCGAGAGCCGTTTTAAGGTGTTTGTGGCACACAATCGGCTCCCGTGGCATTTCAACATACTTAATTTCAGTTCTGACGCAACTTGACAAGAATAGGACTGCCAGAAATATCAGTATTCCAAGTAAAGCAGTTGTCATCTTTTGCCGCTTCCGCTTCAAGTTCCTCATTTCTTTTGGCGAGTTCCACTTTGTCAGCATAGTCTTTTTCCCTTCCTCTGATTAAAGTTTCAACATTTGCAGTTAAACTGTCGATTTTGGCAGTCTGACGGTCGATAGTGTCACCTCGATGCACCGCAACAAAACTTGCGACACAAAAGGCGATAGCCAAGATAATGACGCTAATTGTCAGGATTTTGTTCATCATTCTTAACCTCGATGTAGTTATCTTGAACATCGCCATTGCGTAGCCAAATGCTTGAGCCGACGTTTTCGCCGTCAGATTTACGAACTAAGTCGTAACCTTCTTCTGCATTCAAAATATCCATTGTTTCCAAGATGGTCGCACCATCCGGAACATTCCCGCCAACGTAAACAATGTCGTCTTTTTCGTACTTATAAACTTGTGTGATAAACATATTTTTTACTCCTTATGAAGTTGCAGGTAAATCGAAAGATAATGTTACATAACCAGATGTACCGCCAAACAACGGATAACCGTTCAATCCTGAAATTGTCGATTGTAGGTTGCTCGGAAAGTGAATGGTGTGCGTAACAGTTGTACCTGTGTTTGACATCATATTAGTAAATTGATTTGTATATCTGCTGCCGAATGATGTTGTTTTTAAAGCGTTAAAATATACATCTGTTAAACTACGGCAATATCCTAAAGCAGATTGTAATACATAATTTGCACTTATATCCTCTAAAGCTGTAAATCTTAATTCTTGAATTGCAGTGCGGTAAAATGCATAGGTCATTGAACTTGATGCGCTTGCCTTTTTTAATTTTGATATATTTACTTGTGTTAAGTTAGGACATTGTCGTGCAAAATTTGCTAAACCGCTATTACCAGTAATTGTTTCTAATTTTGGAAAATCAATACTTGTTATTGATGAGTAACTAAAACACCACGCTAAACCGTTACTACCTGAAATTGTTGTTAAATCTGGAAATGATGCAGAATTTACACCATTGTTGTGATAAAATTTATACTGTAATATCCCATCATCTCCCAAATCTTTGACTCCGTTAAATACTACATTACTTGATACATTAGGATAATTTAAATAACCATTGGCATCTACATCACCTAACAACGTATCTATTGTACAACCATATTTAGTACCACCACCGCCGGAAACGCTAACATCAGCTGTCGCATAATTGGTAACATCATACGTTCCGTTCGTTGTTATGCTGATTGTGCCCGTCGGTGTTGTACCGCTTGGAATACTGGCAATCGCTGTTGCCATATTAGTCATATCTTGCGTTTGTGGCAAAGTACCACCTTTGTTTGAAATAGCGGTGTAGGCATCTGCTACTTGCTGTTGTTTTGCTACGATTGCGCTTGCTATACTCATCTTAACCTCACAATGCGTTAATTAAAGTTTCAATATCGCCACAAGTGTCGTAGAACAGCTTAGCACTAGGATATTCGCTGTCCGTACTGCTAGAACTAACCGACGTTACCAAGTTTGCAGTTGTCTGAAATCCAGATGTACTCGGAATTATTGAACTAAGGTCAACCAATCCTGTATTCGCTGTTAATACTGTTGTCGTTCCATCGGTAAATCCAAGTGGTAAATAGAAATTTTTATACGACGAAGTTAAATTAAATGGCGTCTTAGCATTTGATGCTAAAGGCGCAAGCAAATTATATGCAGCGCTGTTTGTACCATCATACTTTCTAAAACCGATGTGCGTAATACTTGTTGATGCTGTCGCATAATTTCCTAGCGTCATTAGTGGTGCATTATCAACTTTGTTACTAGGATTAAACTCCAAATAACCTTTTTCAATGCCGTCATTATTGTACAACGTAAAGCCAAGTTTGGTACTTGAGGTTGATTGCTTAAAATTAAGTAACTTCTGTCCGACAAAAGTCTTTTGCGCCGTAATATTCTGCGTCGTATCAGTCGTTACCATATTGCTAGGCGTACTACCACCACCCGCATCTAACGCAATCGTCTGATTAGATGACTGGTTTAATGTGATTGCACCTTTGGTCGTACCACCTTGTGTAAACGTAATTGTCGAATTATACACTACCGGAATTGTCGGTTGTCCCGTTAAGTCTGAATACGCACCAGTTGTCGCCACCGTTGCCAATGAAACTTCACTTGTCTGCTCAGTATCATTTACCGATATAAATGCACTCTTAATAAGCTGTATCAGCTTAGTCAATCCTGCTGTTGTTAATACTTTCATATTCATCTCCTATAATGCGTTAGGTATTTCGAGAACTGGATAAACAAGAGCATCAGTTGTCTTTGACATATTCCAGTTTGTAACTCCACCAGGACAATATAATACTCCACATTTCATTTCTCCATCTCCTTGGTCTGAACCCACAATATTACGACCAGAAGGAAATGTAGTTAAAGTATAATCCGAATACGATTCTTCTGATGGATCTAAACTACCTAAACGTTCGTGATTTAATGCTATTTGAAATAACTCATATATATTAGGTATCTGTCCATAATATGTAACATTATCAATAATAAAGTCATAATGACGACAATGGTCCAAAGCTGTTGATGTTTCACCTCTTGATGTACACCATGCTTTAAGTTTATCGCAATTATAGGTTGCAGTATTTGTATAAACATTTGTAATAAGCTTGATAAAATCTCCATTACCACTATATACGGGTAAATCTGTAACCGCACGAGCAAGACTACTATATTTTAAATTTTTATTTCTAAATGTTGCATCTAAAACAACAACTGCATATTCAACATTGTTAGCATCGTGAAAAAATCCACAAACTGTTCCAACATCAATGTTGTTATCATCTTTAATACGTTCAAATAATTGATATTTACCAGTTGGTGTTGGTGTTCCGCCAACATTGACTGTAACGCTTGAATAACCGTCAGCATTGTCAGAACTGGCGTTGTATGTGCCGTTTTGTGTTATTGTCTTAGTGATAAGTGTTGCACTTCCGCCGCCTGTCGATAATAACGCCTTACCACCGCTTGAAATATATGCCTTTCCCTGTGAGTTTACTTGAATTTTAGTCATCAGATACTCCCCCACAAAGTTTCAACTTCTGCCGCCGTATATTCGGTTATGCCCAAATCACTCGGTGCTAATACCACCGTTCCCGTGTATCCGTTCACGCTATCGACAGCACCACCGATGACAGAATTAACCCACTTAGAATTAACGGAATCATAAACAAGTGTCTGTCCGCTTGCTAGTGAGGTTAAATTAACATCTGTCAATGTAGCTATTGATGCGCTTGTGATATATCCTGCGTTGTTCGTCAGTAATGATATATTATCGTTCGGCTGTAACGCCGTATCCGCCAAAGCACCTTGCGCCGCTGTTGCATAGGCTGTTGAAGCTGTATATGCCGCACTGCCCAAGCCGTAAACCGCAACATCTGAACCGTCAACCGAAATTGTGCCGTTTGTTGAACCGGTCGTTACCGATTTTACAAACTTAGCTTCACCGGTTGCGCTTAAATTAGATAAGTCAACGTTAGCCTTTGAGCTTAAAGTTGTTGCCGCTTGATCAGCCCAGTATTTTGCAGAATTTCCGGTCGGCTCGCCTGGATCACCAATCGCCCATTGCTTTGCATCTTTTGCGCTGTTATCTGCCGCCGTTGCGCTGGCTTCCGCATCCGTTGCGCTGTTATATGCCGCCGTTGCGCTTGCCGCCGCATTTGCTACCTCGGCATCAATCAATGCCTTTTTAGCAGTGTAATTATCGTTAAAAGCGTTAGTCTTACTTATAGCATTCAAATTAAAAGCGGCTGTCTTTTCTTGGGCAACCGCTTCAATTTCTGCCGTACCCGTTTTTATGTAGTTTAACGCCTCGCCAACGTCAATGCGCGCCGCATCACCCACCGCAACATTGATTTCTGCCTGTCCGGTTACGGCAACATCCATATTAACGTCGGTAAATTCAACGGCGTAGTCTGAATTTTCCACATTGTATTGCATCTTGCACCCCCGTTTATGCCGTTACTTGCGGTGTAATCCGAAACGTGCCGATTGCATTGACATTTGCCGGAAAAATAGTGTTGACGCTTCCGTCGGCACCGGTGATCTGAATATCGGTTACATAATCGCCAACCGGAATTGCCGTTTGCGTCGGCGTCAATAAAAGTGCCATTTTGCCATTTACTACATCAACCGCCGTTCCCGTTACCGCAAACATAACATTGCCGCCGGCATCTCGAACCTGCATTAAAATCGTCGCACCGGTCAAATTTACCGGCTTGCAGTTTTGCTTTACCGCAATATTGATGGCAAAGCTGTCGCCTTGACGTACCGTAATTAAATTATTTTGAATTGTACCACTCATATTAACCCCCAACCAATTATTAAACCTGCAAACCATTCCGCCCAATTTGTCGGACTTTTGCACCATTTTGTTTTCGGAAGATCCACCCAGTAACAGGCGTTATAAATAAACGGAATGCAAAAACCGCACACCGCAAATTTCCAACCCACGAGACAAGCCACCGGCAAAGACCATGTAAAATACCTAATCATCAAACCCACAAAGCAATAACGCTTAGAGCGTTCTTCAAAGCCAAGCCATTTATTAACCGGCGCAACAATCCAATTCATCGCTGGCTTTCTACCTTTTGCCATTTCTTCATCAATGTATTGATCGCTTTCCATGCCGCATTGAAAATAATACCAATGCCCTTTGCACCAAAACACATACACCAACACGGCAATAATCAATGCCATGTACCATTTTTGCGCTTTTATGAAAAACTCATATAAAAAAACGGTGGCAATACATATAATCATTTGCACACCGCGTTTTTCTAAAAAGTCGAACTTACTGTCAAATCCGCCAAACAATCGCCGGAAAAAAGCCATAAACACACCAATCATTTATACACCCCCGTTTGTAAACACTTTGCGTTTCGTTCCGCACGCTTTCCGACTTGTTTGGCATAAAGCGATTGCATAAGTTGTTCGCCCGCTTGGATATAGTAGCCGGTAGCGATTGATTGTAACGTCTTTTGAAATTGCAAAAGTTTTCTAATGCCCATATTGAAGCACAAATCAATCATCACAAATTGCCGGTCAGCGTTCAAATCCCGCCACCACGGCAATTCTCTATCCAAATCCGCACGGACTTTTTTCAAATCATTCCGGCATAGATAATACGCTTGATCGTTATTGATGCCCTCTTTGACCGAATGCCCGATATAGGCTTTTTCTTCATCTGACAGCGGATTCCCTTCAAGATTGCGCCCGATACCGATTGTCAAATGTCCCGCCGGACAATAATACGGCTTGAGCCTTATTCCTTCGTTGACACAAAGCCGTTGGATGCAAATTTCATCACTTATGACTTCTTTCATTGGCTTTTCTTCCTTTACGAACAGGCTTTTTAATCTCGTGAATAAGTTCATCTTTTGAAACCCCCGTATTTTCCTCGATTTTTTTAAGCGTAAATTGTGTCAGGATTTTAAACACCGGATTGCCGGTAATCCGATAGCAATTCTCAAATATCGAATACAACTCAATACCGCAAATCAGAGTGCAACCTATTCTTGCCAAATACAGCTTGGCAAACGTAATCATATACACGTCTATCCCATGCAAAAGGAATAATGCAGTCGAATACATAACAAACTTAATAACCGTTTTTTGCATTCCGTGGCTTGTGATGATTTTACCCTCGACAAGACTTGCATATATGCCGCTGATAAAATCAACCATAATGAAGATTAAAAGCCAGAGAAAAAGCACGCTTATCGGCTCTAGAAATGCGATTGTCGCTGTAATTGCGTATGACCATAATTTGTTTAAATCAAATATCTTCATGTCATTATCCTTCAGGATAAGGGAAATGTTCTTCAACGTATGCCGTTACTTCTGCATCAAGTTCCAAATAATCCTGTTCATCTTCCTCTGTCCACGTTCCATTTGCCATTTTGCGAGAACGCTCGGCTGTTTTATCGTCGATGTTTTTACGACGATATTCAGCACGTTTTTCTTTAACTTCGTCATAGGTAGGCGGTGTCGGCTCAGGATTAGCAACAACAGCATAATACTTACCTACTGGCTCAATATGATATTGACCACTATCGTTACACCATTGAGCAACTTCTGTATATTCCTCTTGCTTTTGTGCGAGGTCGCTCTGTTTGATTTTCCAATTTGAATAATCTGTCATTGTTTTCTCCTTAATATCCTATTGCTATCCACTGATACATTCCTGCTTCTGTATTTGCATAAAAAGAAGTTGTATATGTCGGATAAGTAATAACGTGTCCATATCCACTTCCAAGATTTCCTGATGCTTTCATATAAGTTGCACAAATTCTGTAATTGGTGTTACTAAATGGAGTTGGTAGTGTTACTTGCGCACCATCAATATCACTATAACCCCATTGAATAATCAGTCCGTTACCAAGTTTAACATACCCATTTGCGGCTTTATTGATTCCTTCCGTCGTAACAATCGAACCCACGCTATCACTTGGTGGGCAAAAACCACATTCTGCACCATTAGAGTAACGTCGTAACCCCATTGCATAAGGTGAATAATCACTACCATTCCATACATTGAATCGCATATCAACAGCACCGTCTGCTGCCTGTCTGGATTCACAAACACCCATTACATTCCCGCTTTTATCTTCATATCGGATAACAGTATATATATCGGAAGCAGGTGTAACACCACTTTCAACATCAGGATTTGCCACAATTAAAGGTCTGTTATTGCTGTAAAACGTCTTACTACCTGTAATAGTCTGCGTTCCCGTCAGGTTTACAACATCAGACGTGTTGGCTTTTGCCGATAATCCCGTATCAAGCTGTCCTTTATTGACCGCATCAGTTGTTGCCGTACCATTCGCCACGTTTTTAAGCTTGTAATTGCCAAGGTTAAAATCGCCGGTGGCGGCGGCTCTGCCATCACGGCAAAAGCAATCGTTAAACCCTTGCGCAAAGTTGTCATCTTCCGCGTCATGTCTGCCGCATTCAATGGCAATTCCGTTTTGCTGATCGCTTGTCCAGTTCATCACACGGCTAAACACGCCGTTACTATCAAAAGGCATTCTCTTTACTCCTTAATAAAAAAGGGAGCTGTTTAAGCCCCCTATGTTTTGTTTATTGATTTTGTGCTATTATCTGCGCTAAGTACGGTGTTAAATATCTTGGCGAATATTGCGCACCGTAATTTTCAAGCGTTTGCACCCATTCAGGATTGACCGCACCGCCATTCAATAAGGCTTGCGCTCTGCGTCTGTTTGAGTTTTGCCACAACCGCGCATTTGCCTTGTCATACAGCGAACTTAAATAAGATGACCAAGTTTCGCCACGTTCCGACATCGGTCTGTCTGCCGCAATCGGTTTATCAAGCTCACGGCTTGCCAGTTGCGCAAATTTGTTCAACCGCGTGTATTCCCGATCAATACGGCTTGTTTCGCTTAACAACTCACTAAACTTCTTTGCCGGCATCAGCTTTCTAAGCGTGTTTTCGTCAGCTCTGATTGCCTTTGCCAAATTCTTGTCATCTTTTACATTATCAAGAATAGCTTGCAAACGCCCTTGTAAAAACGCCCGCTTATCGCGCAACGTCTTAATGCCCAAATCCTCAAACTTTGTTTCGCTCGGCTTGAATTTGTATCCCATATCGCGGTAATATTCCAAAGATTTTGCTTTTGAAATACGCGCATCCAAAGGCTTAACCCCGCTCGGCTCAAGCATATTGTTAAATACCTTTTTCAATTCCATTAACTGATTTGTTTCTGTCGTCGCTTTTGGTTTCAACGGATTTGTGGTGTCATAAGACGCGTTAATCATATCGTTCAACACTTCTTGCGCTTTATGTGCCGAATCAAGCGTTCCTTTGGCATAATCCGACATTTTTGCACCTTTGGCTAACGCCGTTTCCAATGCTTCACGCTTAAAGTCATTCAAGCCACCCAAAATATCGCCAATATACGGCACACCCAATTTACGCGGTGCCGCTGTTTCTTCAAACGGATTTACCGGAATTTCGCTATTTTGGCGCGACCAATCGCTAACGGCATTATTATAAGCATTTTCTGCCTCTTTAGCTGTCATTTTGCTATAATCAACGCCTAACATATCCATCTCTTGAGCAAGCGCATCTGTTCTTTCTATCAATGAACTTTTCTGCCCATCTTGATAAGGATATCTCTTTTTACCGAATAATTCATCATTTATTGCATCTTTTAAATCTTGAATTGATGGTCTGTCAGTTTTTTCAGGGAAATAACCGTTTTCCCAAGCCGCTAACGCCATATCGTCAGCACCTTCGCCGGATTTATTGTTAATTATACCAACTCTTTGTTTTCCGGCATCCATCGATTTTAAATCGCCGCCGACATCTTTAATACCGCCGCGCTTGACGATAAATGACAATAAACTCCGTCCTTTATCTGCTGTTTCTTTGTTTTTAACGCGGTTATAAGTTCTGTTATTTACAAGTAATTCAAAAATATTTTCATCTGATGGTAGTTCAGCTTCATTTTTCAACTTATACACCGGATAATCGGCATTTGCCGCCACATAGCTTCTATAAGCTTCATCTGCATTTCGATTTGCGCCCTCAATATTAAGCTTGCGACCGGTCGTTTTGTTCAAAATGTCGCTTAATTCTTCATTAAGCCGTCCCATTTCCGTCGGTGCTTCTTGCAACACTTGAGCCGCCACCGCATCATCTGCCATAATACCGCGATTTAATGCTCGTACGCTTTCATTGTCTTTTACGATATTTCCTAATCCTGTTGCTTTTCCGGCAACACTTGCTTCTGGCGCGGCAATTCGCTTTAATCCGTTATACAACGCACCGGCTCTATTTGCTACAACCGGCATCGCTGTACCGATAATTCCACCGGCTCCGGCACCGCCAAGCGTATTAACTGCCAAATTATCGGCATTTTCCGTATTTAAAGCACCGGCAACACCGCCGACACCACTTCCGACAATACCCGAACGAACAGCTGTACCTGCCAAATTTTTAGCATCTTTGATATAATTAACACCGACTTTATTTACCGGATTAGCAAAACCCGCGCCCATTTCAAGCGCAAACGCCTCCACCGGCTTATCTTCATGATATTGTTCAATTGCTTGCATGGTCGGATCAACAATTTCATGATATCTTTCCATAAAACTCGGCTTTTTTTCGACCTCATCAAATGCACCTGATAATCCTTTGTTTTGCACATTTGCGACTATTTCGCCTAATCTTATACCGGCATCCGCTAATTTTGAACCGGCAGCATTAACTAAACCACCGGCTTTACGACCTAAACCGAACGTAATACCACGGTCAATCGTGCCAAGTCTGCCAAGCGTATAGTCTTTGCCATAATTGCGCACATCATCAACGGTAACACCCTCGCTGGCAATATAACCGTCAATATCAGCTTCCGGCGCATTCATAGACGCCATTTTTGCCACGTTGCGCTTTATTCTTGCCAAATCTGCCATTATTTTTTACTCCAAACCATATTTGTTTTTATAATCAACAGCCACCGGTTGATTTACCGCTTGTCCGGTTTTCATATCAAAAGCTGTACCGCCTAATTTATCTTGCGCAAAGTTTTGTAATTTACGCCGGATAACGCTTTCGCTGTCTGTCGGTTTAATTTGATAACGATACGCTTCCGCTTCAACCGCGCTGTTTAATTCTGAACCAGTCAAACCTGTTGCCGCTAATTGCTTACGCAAATAAGTGTTCATTTGTGTGTTTGCACTCTGAATATCCGCATAATTGTTACCTGCATTAGGTGCCGGATTTAATCCCAAATTTGCCGCAGTTCCACCAATAATACCGACACCGCTTCCACTTCTTGCCGCTTTATCTGCTCTTGCCATTGCTTGGATTAAAGCAGGCTTCATATCGTTGGCGTCGGCTTCGGCTTGCTTGACTTGCGCCGTTTTTTTGCCGACTTCTTTCATATAAGCATCATCATAAGCCTTGTTTCCGGTCAAAGGTGTTCCATCAGGTGCAAAGCTACTACCGCTCACAATATCGCCAAGCAACTCGCGCTGTTTTGCCATGTTATATTGCTCTTGACTAATCATGCCGTTGTTTAATGCTTCGTCAAGTTGCGCCATTCTTTGCGCTTTTGCTCTTTCGCCGGCTTGATTTTCCAAATCCATACGCAACTTTGCCAAACCCACTGCATTGGCGTGCTCTCTATCCTGTAACACAATAGAATTGTTGAATTGCTTGTCGAGCATATCCATCTTATATTGCTGATCACGTTCAGCCGCCGCATTGTCGTTCAGCATCTTCATATATGCCTCCGGATTTGCCGCAATCTTTGCCGCATCTTCCGGATGCTGTGCCGTCAATTCGTCAACATAAGCCTGCCGTCTTGCCGCTTCTAATGACTTATCACGTGCGTTCATAAAGTTATCAACCGCGCCGCCTAAATCCAATGTCGGCATATTTCTAAACTGTGGTCTTGTCA
>Ga0326513_10001327_pt1 | contig 19700 bp, 29 predicted proteins | sample 2_2465_0518_D_FD_203654 | JGI IMG/M metagenome (GOLD analysis project Ga0326513, IMG submission 203654) | Bovine rumen microbial communities from UC Davis, California, United States - 2_2465_0518 | ecosystem: Host-associated > Mammals > Digestive system > Stomach > Rumen | place: USA... | reverse complement strand
AGCGCCGATTTACACACAGGTGTTATTTTAACCATGGATAGACTCGAAAAGCTAAAAGAGCTCGAAGCGAAATTATATACGGAATTACAACACGCTGAATCAAGATCGGTGGCGGCTATTGCGAGGCAGTACAGAGAGACCATAAAAGAGATTGAAGAGATAGAGGGAAATGATAATGGCGAGGACGAGATCGAAAAGCTCCTCAGCGATAGAGCTGATGGGATGCCAAGAGCCGTCCGTGCGGATCGCTCCAAAGTATAGTAAAACAGATGGAATGTCAGCGGCGAAACTGCTGCAGCTTGGCGGGATGATTTTGGACCCGTGGCAGAGTGAGATCCTGGATGATTGGATGGCGGTCACTTCCGGGCAGAAATGGACTTGTAAAACTTGCGGCGGTTCAGTTCCAAGACAGAACGGCAAAACGGGACTTGTTGCCGGTCGTGGAGAGGCTGGCATGATGCTCTATAACGAACAAGTGCTATATACGGCACATTTGCAAAAGACGGCAACGGAAACCTTTGAGGAAATGGCCGCCTTTTTTGATTCGGACAAGATGCGGAAATATGTCAAGGACATAAAGACCGCACTTGGAAGAGAGCAGATAATCTTAAAAAGCGGCGCAAGGGTGAAATTCCTCGCACGAACAAGGAATGGTGGAAGAGGACAGCACGGCGATTTACTGATATTCGATGAGGCTCAGGAATTGGATAGTGATGCTCAGGCTTCATTTATCCCGGCAATTTCCGCAAGCCTTAACCCTCAGACGATTTACGTTGGCACTCCTCCGGATCCGAATGTGACCGGTGATGTTTTTCGGAAAATCAGGGATAAGGCTATCGCAAAGGAAACGACCGCCACATCGTGGTTTGAGTTTTCTGTAAAAGATATTGGTGATGTTAAAGATCGGGATCGTTGGGTGTCTACTAATCCGGCACTCGGACGGAGAATACTAATATCTACCATTGAGGGCGAGTGCGAACAGATGGCTCCGGACACGTTCGCCCGTGAACGGCTCGGTTGGTGGTCTCCGAATGTGACGGAAGTGATAAATTATGCAATCCCCGAAAAAGTTTGGGACGCTTGCGTGTCAGACGAACAAAAGCCGGAAGGAAAAACGGCGTATGGCGTGAAGTTTTCGGCGGATGGCTCACGGGTGGCCTTGTGTGGTGCGGTAGTTCCGGAAGGAGGGCCCGCACGAATTAGCTTGATAGAGTTGAAATCAACAAACTCAGGTACGCAATGGCTCGCTGATTGGTTGAATGAGCGGTATAACGTGGCCGCTTGCGTGGTTATTGATGGACGGAACGGTGTTGATGTGCTGGTGGATAAGATCGCCGATACATGGAAATCGAAAATGTCCATTAAACGGCCCAGCGTGAAGGAGGTTATCGCCGCCACAAGTACCTTGATGAACGATTTGATTGAGAAAAACGTTACATGGTACAGAGGGCAGGAAATATTGCGGGATAGTGCGATCACTTCCACAAAAAGACCAATATCCGGTGGATTTGGTTTCGGCGGTGACAATTCCACGCCGATCGAGGCGTGTGCGCTTGCCTTATGGGGCGCAAAGACAACAAAGAGAGTTCCCGGGCGGAAAATGCTTATTGGATAGGTGAAGGATATGCAGCTATTTGTTGATGCTCAGAACATTAATGGCATAACTGAATATGAGGTGCCGAGGTTAAATAAACTTTTTCAACTTTTTAATGCACATTCATTCGGAAATTCCGAAAAGAATCGGTATTACGAAGGGAAGATTTCGCTTGGTGAGGTTAATCTTGGGATTGCTCTCCCTGAAAGTATTCGAGGTTTAGAGATCGGGTGTGCCTGGGGCGCAAAGTGCGTTGATGTGCTCGCCGCACGATCCATGTTTGATGGATTTGTCGGAGTTAATGGCGAGGATGTTGAAGAGCTGGACAAGATCGCCGTCGATAATAACCTTATCGCCGAATACATGAAAGCGTGCCGGGACGAGTTAAAGTTTGGGTGCACGTTCGCCACTCTTTCGAGTGATCCTGAGATCGGCGTCAAGATACGTTTCCACTCTCCCCAGACAGCGGCGGCACTATGGAACGGCGAAAAGGGCCGTATTGATTGCGGATTTGCCATAATCGATAGTGTGGTGGATGAAGCGGATGCCGATATTTGGAATCCTTTAGTCATAAATTACTATACGGATGAATACGTGTGGGTTTTAAGGCAGACACAGAACGATTTATGGGAGGCTGAAGCGTTCCCCCATTCAATGGGACGGCCATTAATGGAGCCGCTGATTTGGAATGCCACAAGTAATAAACCTTTTGGGCGTTCACGGATAAAGGAGCCGATTAGACGGCTGATAGAAGGATATGTGCGGACCATAGCGAATGCCACGATAGGGCTTGAATTTTCGACATCGCCGCAGAAATATCTGCTTGGAATAACTGATGACCAGTTTGAAAAAGTTATCAATCAGAAATTCCGTCAATATGTCGGATCCATAATCGCCGCAACGAGTAACCCCGAGACCGGACAGAACCCTCAGTTCGGGCAGCTGATGCAAGGGAACATTTCGCCGCACGTTGAAATGATTCGGATTCTTGCGACGCAGTTTTCAGCCGCTACGGGCTTAACTGTCACAGATACGGGTGTCGTTAGTGAAGCGAATCCCACGAGTGCGGATGCAGTGCTCGCTCAGTCTCAGACGCTTGTTGCTATGGCTGAACAGCTTAATGTTGGAAATGGTGACGCTCTCAGGAATATCGCTCTTATGGCTCAGGCTATTAAGGCGCAAATACCCCTTGAAGATTTGAACGATATGCAGCGGGATGTTATCGCTCATTTCAAAAATCCGGCAATGCCAAGTGTGGCAGCCACCACGGACGCAGCCATTAAGATCGCCACGGTTCGCCCTGAGTTTGCCGCAACGGATACCTTCCTCGAAATGATCGGTTTTGATAAGGCAAGCATCCGTAAAGAAAAAGCCGAAGAGAGCCGAGTGCGTGGAATGGTAACGTTGCAGGAATTGGAAGAAGTACCGAATGAAGCAAATACCACGGACAATATGGAATGATTATATAACCAGGCTTTCCCGAATAGATAAAACGGCCGCTGCAAAAGTAAAGGCTTATTTGGCAAAGAACGGAATCCCCGAAACGGTCGAAGCATCAAAAAGGCTTATCGAGTATTCAAATGCGCTCGTTATGAAATACGGGGAAGCATCCGCAGCGTTGGCCTGTGAAATGTATGATGCGATTTCACTCGCCGAGGGTGCGACTGTTCCTTCAGCTGTTCCCGCTGCTCTTCCCGAGTATGGTGATGTGGCAAAGGCCATAAACGGAACCGTTAAATATGCGAACATAGAAATTATTTCGGGAGCGATAGAGCGGCTGGTTAAATTATCGAGTGCCGATACCATGTTGAACAATGCGATTCGGGATGAGGCAGAATGGGCTTGGATTCCAAGTAGTGATACTTGCGCTTTTTGTATAGCGTTGGCGTCCAGAGGATGGCAAACGGCAACCGTATCGCAGTTAGAGGGTGGTCACGCCGAACACATTCATGCTCATTGCGATTGTACTTATGCGATCCGCCACAATTCGAGCACAAAGGTTAGCGGATATGACCCGGATAAATACTATGAAATGTATGAGAATGCAGATACATCGTCTTATGGGTATGACCGGGACAGGCCGAAAGGGCAAAAGTGGCAAAATATGTCATCAGCACGGATAAACGGTATGCGCCGTGAATTTTATGCCGAAAATAAAGAGCGGATAAACGAACAAAAGCGATCCGCATATGCCAAACGTAAGGAATTGAACAGTTCCAAGGCGGAAGAGATAAAGGTTAATTAAGCGGTCAATGACTGCTTTTTTAATACATAAAACACGGCAACTCGTGCCTAAAACGAGGATTTTTACTCAATAGGAGGACATTATGAGCGAAAATAACGCTACTGTAACCACTCAGGAAACCAATGGCGAAAGCCAGACCCGCACATTCTCACAGGACGAAGTTAATGCCATAGTCGGAAAGAGATTAGCCGAGGAAAAGGTTAAATATGCCGATTATGATGACCTGAAAGCCAAGGCCGCCAAGTTTGACGAGGTGGAAGAGGCCAACAAGTCGGAACTTCAGAAAGCGACAGAACGTGCAGCCGCACTCGAAAAGGAATTGAACAACATGAAACAGGCTGAAACAGTTCGGTCTATTCGGGAGAACGTGGCAAAAGAGACAGGAATACCCGCCCATCTGTTGACGGGGACAACTGAAGAGGAGTGTAAGGCTCAGGCGGCGGCAATCGCCGATTATGCAAAGCCTGCCCCCTATCCCGCTGTCAAAGATGCGGGCGAAGTTAATGACGTAGGAAAAGTTACGACCCGGCAACAGTTCGCCGAGTGGAGTAACAAAGTATTTTAAGGGTAACACCGGGCGGCCGTTTGGAGGCCGTTCGCTAACCTGCAAAAATTACAGGAGGAAATTAAAATGAGTTCAGGAACAGCTACAAACAGAACTAATATCGACCTTCCCGTTGATGTAGTACGGGAAATTCTTCAGAAAACTCAGGAGGCATCTGCCGTAATGAGTTTAGCACGTAGGGTTGACCTTCCCGGAAGGGGAGCAGCCATCAACGTAATCACATCCGACCCCACCGCTTCATGGGTAGGCGAGACCGCCGCAAAGCCCGTAAGCAATCCCGGGGTAGCTACAAAGGTTATGCAGGCTTATAAGCTCGCTGTTATCGTGCCTTTCTCCAACGAGTTTAGGCGTGATGTTGCAGCTCTGTATGATGCAATCGTGGAAAGGCTTCCGAGAGCACTCGGCGAGCAGTTCGATGCCACTGTTTTAACCGGAAGCGCACCCGGATCCAATTTCGACACATTCGCATCCGTAACCGCTCAGAGCATTCAGACAAACGCATATGGCGGACTTGTTGCAGCTGATACCGATATCAGCATTCATGGCGGAAATCTTAACGGCGTCGTTCTTTCTCCTTATGGAAAGGGCGTTCTCCTTGCCGCTACTGATGACAACAAGAGGCCCCTGTTTATCAACAGCGTGGCAGAGGGTGCCATACCTATGGTTCTCGGTGCTCCTACCAAGATCAGTAAGGGCGCATACAAGACTGGTTCCCCTGCAACCGTTGGCGTTGTTGGTGACTGGACGCAGGCCCTTTACGGAACCGTTGAAGGTGTCAAGATCGATTATTCCGCAGATGCAACACTCGTTGTTGACGAGAACACCACAATCAATCTGTTCCAGCAGAATATGTTTGCAGTAAGGGCAGAGATCGAACTCGGCTTCAGGGCTGACACCGCTTGCTTCAACAGGCTCACCGCAACAGCTGGCGGACAGACCGGCTGATGAGTGTACTGATAGCAGTACCCACATTTGAAACCATTTCCCCGGAGTGCTTTAAGTCGATTTATGAATTGCAGGGCAACGACTTAACGTTTGATTTTGTGCGTGGTTACGACTGTGCAAAGGCAAGAAACGAGATCGCAAAAAAGGCACTCTCGGGGGGTTTTGAGTATGTCCTGATGGTGGACAGCGATATCATCCTCCCGCCGGATGCCCTGGTTAAGATGCTTGACGCTCCCGTCAATGTGTGTTTTGGGGTTTATCCCCGTAAAAGTACACTCGGAGAAACCGAGCTTTTCAAGGATGATTCGTTTGATTTTGTCAATCGGTTCACTTTTGAAGAAATCAACCGGGAAGAGGCGGCGAGGATCCCCGTTAAGGGGAGCGGGTTCGGATGTGTGCTTATCAAAACGGAAGTGTTCAAAAATATCGAATATCCGTGGTTTGAGTTTCACAGCTACGAAGATAATCGATTTTTGAGCGAGGATTTGTCTTTTTGTTTGAAAGCGTCCGTTCGGTATCGGCTTATAGCTGATTTGCGTGTCAGGTGCGGGCATATTGCGAAAATTACTCGGTACGAGTGAGGAGAGTTCAATGATAAAAATGATAAACAAGCTCACGGGGACGGAAATGCTTATTGAGGATGATCGTCTTGATGAGTACAAGGCCCTCGGGCATTTGGAGGCAAAGAGCAGCGTTCCGAAAAAGGCAGCCGTGGCACCGAAGGAAGAACCCAAAGAAAGCCCGGTGAGCAAGGTTAAAAAGACCGTTGCCAAGGTAACAAAGACCGCACGAAAGAAGGCTTGATATGGCTTACGCAACCATTGAGGATGTGAAATCGAGAATATTGAGGGAGCTGTCGGAGGCTGAGGAGAATGTCGGGTCCGTACTGCTTGATGATGCGGCTGTTATTATTGACGGCTTCAACAAGGATGCAAGTGCGGACGCAAAATTGACAGTTTCGTGTCGTATGGTTATCCGTGCCCTCGGTGATGGCACTCCGAACGATATCCCTATGGGTGCGACACAGGGTTCCATGAGCGGACTCAGTTATTCCCAGAGCTGGACAATGGGCGGTGGTGGTAGTGCCGGGGAGTTATATCTGAGCAAACTTGAAAAACAAATGCTTGGATATGGGAACAAGATCGGCTCCTATTCCCCCGTTCAGGGCATGACAGGGGGGTGTTTCTGATGAAAGGAACGACGGTAAAACTTGCCGTTAAAACTCAGGTCGGAACGGATCCGTTCGGAGCCCCTATTTATTCCAAGATATGGGAGGACGTGCCGGATGTGCTCGTGGGACAGCCCTCAACGGATGATGTGGCGACATCCACGGACCTTTACGGGAAAAAGATAGAGTATATGCTCGGAATTCCGAAAGGCGATACTCATGATTGGGTTGATGCTGAAATCATCATATGGGGACAGCCTTATAAGTCATTTGGTTATCCCATAACGGGCGAACAGGCAAATATCCCCTTAAGGTGGGGGCAGAACGTGCGAGTTGAGCGATACGATCAGATCATAGGACAGACGGGCATATGAGCGGAGTTAAGTTTGAATTGAATCAGGCGGGCGTGCGGGAATTGATGAAAAGCCCCGAAATGATGGCTATATGCAAGGAACACGCCGATAGAGCGGTGTCACAGCTGGGGGATGGATATGCGGTTACAACCCATTCAGGAAAAACAAGGGTGAATGCTTCCGTGATAGCTGAGACTTACAAGGCAAGGCGTGACAACATGAACAATAATAGCATTTATAAGGCGGTATTTTCATCATGATCGAGCTGGATGTGAAAAACTTCATAGAGGATAACTTCGAATATCCCGCATATATGGAAAGGCCCGGGAATGGGACGGAAATTTATTTCGTGATTGAAAAGGTGTCCGGAACAAGGGATGAATATATCGATTTCGCACGTATTACCGTTCAGACTTATGCACCATCGTTATACCAGGCGGCGACCTTATGCGACAGGCTTAACGACGCAATGCTTACTGATTTTCTAACGTTACCGAATATCTCGAACGTTGAAATAAATAGTACATACAACTATACCGATACGACCACAAAGAAATATCGGTATCAAACACTTTTTGAAATCTATTATTACGGAGGAAATTGAAATGAGCAGCGGAAATACAGTTACAAACGTAACAGCTGGCAAGCCGAAAACCACCGGGGCCGTATATCGTGCACCCATTACGGCCACTCTTCCGACCGATGCAACATCAGCCCTTTCGGGCGATTATGTTTGCCTTGGGTTCTGTTCGGATGATGGCGTGACCAACACCGGCAATATGGAGAGTGAGAACATAAAGGCATGGGGTGGCCAGAACGTACTTACAACCTCATCCAGCACGGACGATACATTTAAGTTCAAGCTCATCGAAGCTCTGAACAAGGATGTTCTGAAGTTCATATATGGCAATGCAAATGTAAGCGGTGACTTAACCACCGGGACAGGGATCGCCGTTGGAGTGAACGGATATTCACAGGATGACAGCGTTATCGTTATCGATATGATTATGAGGAATAATGCCGTTCGTAGGATCGTTATCCCTTCAGCCACCATATCCGAAGTGGGCGAGATCGCTTATAAGGATTCCGAGGCGGTGGGCTACGATATCACCCTGGCTTGTGCGGCTGATTCAGCAGGCAAAACCCACTACGAGTATACATATCGTACACCGGGTGGAACGACGGGGGCTTAATGTATGAAGATTAAAACCAAGAGCGGTTTTGAGTGTAATATCAACGAGCGGCGGCTTAATGATTGGAGATATATCAAGGCCGCCGCAAAAATGAACGAGGCCATTAAAAATCAGGACGAAAGCAAAGCGGCGGAGGTATTGACCTTTGCCGTTCCTTTTTTGCTCGGTGAGGATGGGGAAGCAGCGTTGATGTCATTCATTGAGGACGATGACGGCGTTGTTGATACCGTAAAATTAGTTGCCGAATATATCGAGATCACCCAGATCGCAGGGGAAAAGGCAAAAAAATCACAATCCTCATCGAGTTCTTAAGGCTTGATGAGGATGCCCTTATTTGTGATTTTGCGGAAACATATCACATTTACAACATTTATGAGCATCCTGTCGAGTATATCGCCACCCTTGCGGCGGGGCTCCGTGATGAAAGCCGGATAAAACTGAAAGCGGCAGGGCTTAAGGTGGATATGAAAACATTGCTTATCGCTCGAATAGCCGATAACACGGCCCTTAATTTGTACGCAAAAACAAAAGATGCCCGGTATGGGCGGAATATGCCTCAATCAATGACCGAGGCACTACTCGAACACAACAAGGATATCAAAAAACCCAAGGAATTTACCTCGGGTGATGAATTTTTGAATGAATGGAAGAGGATAACAAATGGCTGCTGATTTAGGAAAAGCATATGTGCAGATAGTACCGTCCGCCCAAGGTATTAGCGGGAAAATAAGCGGCTTATTAGGTGGAGAGACCGCCGCTGCCGGTAAAGCAGCAGGCACCTCTCTCGGATCCTCTTTGGTGTCGGCGTTGGGTGGCGTACTTGCGGCCGCTGGTATCGGGAGCATGGTAAAGAAATCTCTCGAAGCAGGGGGAGCCCTTCAACAGTCGTTCGGTGGTTTAAAGACCATCTACGGCGAGGCGGCAGATGCGGCAAAAAAGTATTCCGATGAAGCTGTTAAAGCTGGCATATCATCAAACTCATACGCAGAACAGGCGGTTTCATTCGGTGCGGCCTTAAAGCAGGCATATAGTGGCGATACCATGAAAGCCATGAAAGCCATGGAAGCGGCGAACACTGCCATCCTTGATATGGCTGATAATAGCGCAAAAATGGGAACGGATATAAATGCTGTTCAGACTGCTTATCAGGGTTTCGCAAAACAGAACTACACCATGTTGGACAACTTAAAACTCGGGTATGGTGGAACAAAAACCGAGATGGAGCGACTACTTAAGGATGCCGAAAAATTGTCCGGTGTTAAGTATGATATCGATAATCTCGGTGATGTTTATGATGCAATCCACGTTATTCAAACGGACTTAGGTTTGACGGGCGTTGCGGCGAAAGAAGCATCTGAGACCTTTTCGGGATCCTTTGAAGCTATGAAAGCAGCGGGGGAGAATCTTATCGGCAATCTCGCCCTTGGTAATGATATCAGCCCTTATTTGTCAACGCTGATGGAAACTGTTGGAAATTTCCTTCAGAATAATATGATCCCCATGGTCGGGAATATACTGCAGTCGCTCCCCCAGGTCATAAGCGAGGGCTTGATCCCCGCATTGAACGGGGCCGTTGATATGGCAATCGCTGGCTTGAATTTTGCGGCTGATAATGCGAGTGGGATCGTGTCCAAAGGGATGGAGCTTGTAACTACTTTAGTTTTTGCCATTATCGAAGCGGCTCCCAAATTATTAGAAGCGGCTGCTCAATGTGCTATGGCATTCGGACAGGCTCTTATCTCTTACGATTGGATGTCTCTCGGATCCGAGTTAATGACAGCTATTCAAGGGATGTTCCCTACCGAATCAGCAACAACGGTTATGCAGCCGATTCTTGACGGAATCACCGCCGCTTTGCCGGGGCTGTTAGAAAAGGGCGTTGAGATCATAACGAATCTTGCGAATGGAATTATGTCGGCTCTCCCCGGTATGATATCCACAGCAGGGCAGATCATAAACTCTCTTGAGGGCTTTTTAATGCAGAATATGCCGACAATTCTTAATGCTGGCGCTGATCTGCTCCTTAATCTCGTGAATGGGATAATCGATAATCTGCCCGAGATAATGCACTCGGCGATTGAAATTGTAATGAATTTAACGAAAACACTCGCTGAAAACGCCCCGACTATTATTCAGGCCGGCTGTGACATAATAATCAAGCTCATGCTGGGACTTTCGCAGGCTTATCCGGAACTTGTAACGGCTTTTCTCGAAATGTGTGCCGATCTCATAAAGCAGGTTATAAGCGTCGATTGGAACTCTCTCGGTATCAATATCATAAACGGTATTATCGAGGGCGTTATTGCCATGGGAGACGCTTTTGTCCAGGCGATTCTGAATATATGCAAGGGTTCACTTGATGCGGTTAAAAACTTCTTTGGGATCTCGTCTCCATCGAAAGTATTCGCAAATGAGGTCGGGCGTTATATCCCTGAAGGAATAGCCCTCGGAATAGAAAAAAATGCGGATGTGGTCACGAATGCCATGAACGATTTATCCGCCGAGACCTTAACAGCAGCGGGACGGCTTAATGTGGCCACGGCTTACGAGTTCAATGATAACCAAAACGAGACAGCGGCCATACTTGCCCGGATGGATGCTATGCTTAATCTGATGAGCAGATACTTCCCCGAAATGGCCGAGACTGATGTAAACATGAGCTCAATCAACAGATACTTAGGAGCAGCGTTATCATGATTAGGACTTTTGATTTATTGAATAGTGAGGGACAGGCATATACCCTCACTATTTCCCATAGATATACGGGTTTTCTCACCACGGCCGAGGGGCTGGGGTTTGAAAACTCCCCCGAATATGTGCGGATCGGAAACTCATATGAACGCTTGACGGATAACCTCAACCAAGGGGTGATATCCGGGATCGTTCAGTTTTTCAATCCGTATGCTTATCAGAAATTCAGCGCATTCGCTGAGTTTTGTCAGGATAAAAACTTAACCCTGTTTTATAGGACACCCACCGGGCTTTTTAAGAAGGACGGAGCTGTTACCAAGATTGAGAAATCCGAGGGGGATGATAGTCTTAAGGTTAAGATCGAGTTCACAGCGACCTCGCTATGGTATCAGGAGATCGAGGTTGATGTTGAGGGCTCTGAATTGACCATAGTATCAGATTCGACAATAGAGAGCCCGTGTATATTATCGCTTATCACATATTGGAGCGGTGTTACTGGGATTTCATGGACGCAAACAGTAAACGGCACTACGGTTGTGAATGGAAGTTTATCAGATATTTCTTTGATTGCGGGGCGTGGGGTCGTTATAAGAACAGATACAAATCCTTATAAGATTTATATGATACCGGGCGAGTATTCTTTATACAACAAATCAAATTTTGGAACGAAACGATTTCCTTTCCTGCAAAAGGGAACCAATACGTTTACTTTTTCAATCACTCCCGCACCGCCGGCCCCAGAGCCACCGGATCCGGCCCCGTTAATCGGCCGCATGAATTTAAAGGCGTTTATCAATTATGAGACCATATGAGATTGAGATTTTTGATAATAACTTAAATTTCAAATTTAATGCGCTTCTTAATGCTTTTGATTATAAGGTTGACGCAATCAGCCAGGCGAAAAATACCTTTAAGATTACAAAGGATTTTAAACCTTCAAGTGATCCTCGTGGGTGGTTTGTTTTAATTGACAGATGGGATAATATGGGTCATTTGGCCGAATACTATAACGGTGTCATTGTAGCGTTTGAAGAGGGCGAGGATTTTAATGTAATCACTTTTTCGGACATCGTTACACTGTTTGATGTTAACGTTCCTCTTTTGACCGTAGGCATTCAGGGCGTGTCGATAGAATCATATATAAGCAACGTTATTACGAACACTTTTGTTAATAACTCGGATGCGGCCCAGAATATTTCTATTATTGCCGATGTGAGCACAAGATCAACAACATACGGTTCTCTTGATTGCTTTAATACGGACGATGAAGTGGTATCCGTAAATATATTGCATGATCTTATCAATCAGGCATACGGGGCTTATGGGATATACGTGTCGGTCGAAATCAGTATGCAGTATCGTGCTCTTTATGTGCGGATCGGGGTTCCAAGTCATACCACACGGACCATTGAAGGGGATCTCCCGAATGTGATCGATTCCCAATTTACGATCAAAAAAGAGCAGAATACGCAGGTTAATAAAGTCATTATCTACGATAAGCATACCATGACAGAGAGATATTATTATCTTTATACAGACGGAACCGTCAGCACAAGCTCCGCTCTTTCGGGTAAGACAAGGGTTACTCCCGTACATACAAAAGTTCTTATCACTGATAAATATAGCATGGCAAAAAATATTGTTGATAGTAAGTATGATGGGTATCTTGATACTCTTTCCGACCTGGCTATAAACAGCCGCACGTTGACAAATGCAGAGTTTGCAGAATTGCAAAATGTTTGTAACGTTTTAATGCCGATGTACCGTTTATATGTTGGGCTCCCGAGTTATTCGTTTAATAAAATTTACGATAATTCAGAGCCCGAATATGGAACCCTTTTCAATTTTACGTGCGATGCTGGATATCCATCCATTCAAAGTACAACAAATTCTGTTGTGAAAGAGTGCTCGGATGAGGGTTCAAGATTTACTCATTTTAGCGACGATAATAAAAGTATTGTTTGGGGTTATGAGTATGATACTCAGTACAATTTTTATGGCCATTCAATGTTTAATGTAATTATTGAAGTTGAAGGCGCTTATACGAGAGGTAGTCAGTTTGTGGAAATATCTGTTTCTCAGCACGATCATATCCCCTTCGGACGAGATGAAGGAAGTAAAGCAGTATCAGGTTATAAAATGACAGCCGCGTATATAGCCGAGATTGAATCAGCCTTAGACAGTGCTGCCATCTTGAATCAGATGCAATCGTGGGCGGAATCAGAGTTCGCAAAAAACAATTATAACAATTATATTGAGCTCACGGTTCCGCAAAATGATTCAATGATAAACCCTCAAAATATGAGCATCGGGCAAGTAGTAAATATCATACATGACGGGGTTTCTTATAACTCTATCTTGACGGGTAAAGAGATTAGCGGTGGGCTTGTTAAGCTAATTTTTGGAACGATCCGCCTTGATTTAACAAAGATATTAAATATGAAAGGGGTTTGAAATGGCAATCCAAGCGCAAAAGATAAAACTCAATATGGTGCCGGGTGGGATCATTCCGGTCGTTCATGTGTCGCAGAACGATATTGGGCGTGTACTTCAGTTCGAGCTTTACGATGGCGCAACGACGGCAAGTATCACGACCGGCACCACGGCCACGATCGAGGGCACGAAACCCGATAGACACGCATTTCAGTATGACGCTTCCGTGTCAGGAAACGTGGTCACCGTAAACACCGTTCAGCAGATGGTTATAGTACCGGGAACAGTAGAGTGTACCTTGTCACTCACTTATAACAGTCAGGTCATAGGGACGGCATTATTCTTCATGGAAGTCGAGCGGTCCGGGCTTGACGTGAACGCTGATGTATCGGACACAGAGCTTCCCGCCCTGATGGATTTAGCAAGGGCAAACGCTGAAAGGTCAGAGGTGGCGGCTACGGCGGCGGCTTCAAGTGCGACAGCGGCAGAGAGCTCAAAGAACGGAGCTGGCACTTTCTCAACGTTAGCTCAAAATATGGCTACACTTGCGGAGAGCTGGGCGGTAGGTGATACCAACACCCGAACGGGTGAAGCAACGAATAATAGTAAATATTGGTGTCAGCAGTCAATGGCGGCACTCCAAGAAGTAAGTGCTATGGCTTCAGTCATGCGGCTACTGATCGGGACTGTTTACTTCACAACAGAGAGCGGAGATACTCTTATCACGGAAGACGGTGATAATTTAATCATGGACTATTAAGGAGGGAGACCATGGCAAATATTAAGTTTTCAGAGCTGTCGAGTGCTCTGGCAGTAACAGGCGGAGACGCTTTTCCTTTGGTGACGGATGGAGAGAACCCCGTAACCTTGAAAGCTCCCGCATCAATCATCAAAGAGTACATGAACGCAGATACACCCGTGTTAGTGCTCACAGCGTCAAGCGTTACGGAATTACCACGGACTATAAACAACGCTAATATCACAGCGGATATGGTGGTGGTCAATTCCTATTTAAGCAATCCCGCCGCCCAGACGGGTGAGTGGACGGTAACCACTTCAGCGGGGTCGTTATCAATCACGGGTAGTATGTCGGGAACGACAAACATTACATTATATTTAGCACATTCAAGATAAGGAGGTTGAAAAATGGAAAAGTATGCGCTGATTCAGTGCCTAAACGGGAGCTTTACAGTAGTTTCCGAATGGTCAGACCTTCAGGGCGCAAAGGTAGCCTTTCATGACAAGTGTAAGGTACTTTGGAACGCCCCTGATGTTGAAACGGCAACAGTAAAGATTGTGGATTCAAAGCTTGTGTGTGTGGAAAACTATGTTGAGTATATTTTCCACGAAACAGCGGAAGAGGAGGAAGCAGATGCATAACAACAGTTATTTCGGGGGGGGTATCCCTCACTATACAGGAAAGGAGGACAGGCACTAACTTGTTCTCCGAGACTTCCGGAAGGAGGTCAGAGGCGTAAGGGAGGTGACTCCCGTGGCTGAAAGTAGAATAAATAAGCAAAACCAATTCAAAATACTCTACTATAATTCCGGCGGTACAGAAGAAACATGGGATACGGGCTTAACAATCAGTCATGTGGCGTTCGGTATATTTGTTGCGAGAAGGGCAAGCGGAAATGCAGAAATGTATTATCTATGCGTGACAAATAATGACGTTGTAGCCATATCTGATACTACAAGAATAACCATAGAAAATGGGAAAATCCTTTTCAATTTAGCGATATACCACACAGTCAGAGGACTTGTTTTGCTTAGATAATCAGCCACACGCCGAGAATATATGGCGACAAGTACAATAAAAAGAATGTCTACTTTTGATTATTTTGATTTTAACGGCATAGTTGATGCAGATAAAGAGATTTTAACTGACGTTCCGTTATCAACTCATATTCCCATAGCCACTTGTAATTTATCACGGCATGGTTGGAGATATGAGTTTGTATAGAACGCACAGAAAAATGCAACTTATTGGTATGTGCATATTCAAAACGCAGATACTTCTGCATACAGCGGGAGAATCCTGGCTTATGTCAGATAAGCAAAAGTAGCATAGTGCCACAAGGCAAAATGGCTATAAGTAACATATCAAAGACAGCAAACAATCTATCTTACGGGGATACAAACGACGTAAGAGATGATACAACGTGTAAAATTCAGGTCAGATACAATAGTTTTCTTCCGAAGTTAAGAGTTGCATTGAGAACTAATGTCTCTTCCATTACAAAACTTGCAACAATACCCAATTCTGCATACCATCCCGCCACCATGGTTACGTTGGCGGGGTCTAAAGGGGGAATCTGCTATTTGAATACTGACGGAGAAATATACGCACAGGGTAGCGCATGGGAAGAGTTTTGTAACGTCTATCCCAAAATTTAACCAAACAATCATAATCACGGGAGTCGTGAGCCTAAAGGCGTGGGAATAAGGGGAAACAAAGGAAAAATCATGGATAATAAACTCACAAGTATAAAGGTAGGATTGACAGCAGTAGGGGCGTTTCTTTCGTCCATATTAGGGATTTTATATATCCCCGTCCTGTTAATGGTCTTATGCAACGTTATAGACTATATCACAGGGCTTATAGCGTCCGTATATAGGGGCGAAAAGGTATCTTCCTATATCGGACTACGGGGGATAATCAAAAAGGTCTGTTTGTGGCTTCTTGTGGTCGTAGGGGCTATTATGGACACGCTCATAAAGTATGCCGCTGATACGGTCGGAATAAAGCCCCCTGTTCACTTCCTAATAGCTTGTATCGTAGCAGTATGGATAATCTGCAACGAGTTAATATCCATCCTTGAAAACATGATAGATATAGGTATCAATATCCCTCCTTTTCTTATGCCCCTTGTCAAACTACTTAAGGAACAGACGGAAAAGGCGGGAGAACCCGCAAAGGAAGAGGGCTGATTATGGCATCAAAAGCCGAAATTACATCATTTATTAGTGACATAGCTCCGCTTATCCAGAAAGAGGGCAAATCACGGGGATATAAGATCGTTTCCACCGCCATAGCTCAAGCGTGTATTGAATCACGCTGGGGGCTGTCAGGGCTTGCCAAATACCATAACTATTTCGGTATGAAATGCGGATCAAGCTGGAAGGGTGCATTTATATCCATGAATACAAAGGAAGAGTACACCCAAGGACAGTTAACCACTATCCGGGATAGTTTCCGTGTCTATAACAATATGTCCGACGGAGTGAAAGGCTATTATGAATTTATCAGCTCGACAAGGTATGCCAACCTCAAACTGGCGTCAACTCCGAGACAGTATGCCGAATATTTGAAATCCGACGGCTATGCTACTTCCAGCACGTATGTTAATACGCTGGTTAATACCGTCAACGCTCACGATCTGGCACGGTTCGATGTGCCGATGGAAATTATCGACATGGCTCCCAAAACGGGAAATCCGTATCGTGAGCCCATTATCAATGTGAAATTTAACAGCCGTGGGAATAACGTCCGCTGGCTACAGTACGAATTGAACCGATTCGGGTGTAGATTAGTAGTAGACGGAATTGCGGGAGAAAAGACCATCACCGCATTAAAGGACTTCCAGAGCTCCCACGGGCTTGTTGCTGACGGAATTTGTGGAATCCGAACCCGTGCCGCCCTAATGACATAGCATTCATTACCCCCTTAATTCTTTTTCTTTTCTTCAAAGGGAGGACATCTGTAAAAAGGTGCTCTCCCTCTTTTCTATTTTAAATTGTCACGTGGGAAAATCGTGCAACACGCCATGCAACACGAGAGTTTTTGAAGTACCTGAAACCCTTGATTTTACTGACAAAATAAAGAAGCAGGTGATGGGAATCGAACCCACGTGAAAAACCTTGTCAAAGCCACATATTTACTGCGTTTGTGGCGGCTCGTGTTGCATCTGTGTTGCATTTTTTATAGCGCAATATAAAGGGTTTATAGCGTGTCATAAAATCTATGCAACACGAAATGCAACACGGAATGGTTAAATTACATCGTCGAAATGCTCCGCCATTTTCCGAGCATAATAGTCCGACATAGAGGTTATATTATTCTGATAAATCTCTTTCATAACAGAGCTGCCACGCCGCCACCCTCCAAAATCAGACAGATAAGTGTCAGGGATTCCGAGAACGGCTCCGATCGAAGCGTAATAGTGCCGAAGATCGTGGAAACAGATATCCAGGCCGAGCCTATCCCGGACCCGAGTGAACACTCTCGTAATGCTGGTAGGATTCTTATATTTGATAATCGGATCCGATTTTCTCCCTTGCCCGATTAGTTCCAGCACCTTATCCGGGAGAAAACAATCACGGATTGAATCATCCGTTTTTGGAAAATCCTTTACAATCCAGCTTTTATCTGATGCCTGGACGATATCCTTTGTTACGTGGACAACGTTTCCCTTAATATCCCCGAAAGTCAGGGCACATATTTCACCACGCCGCATTCCGGTAAAGGCTCCGATTGCAATACACTTTTTCAGCTCCATCGGGGCCCGCTCGAAGAGAGTTCTGATGTCCCCGTCAGAGGGGGCTGATTTTCGTTTTTTAGAGCGTTTGGGGAGCGTAACGTGAAAATGTGCGTCCGGTTCGTAAAAGTTCAAGGATGAGGACAATAGCCCGTAAATATTGGCTACTGATTTTGGGGTAAGTGTTCCGGACAATTCCGAAATAAACAGCTGCAGCTTTTCGGAATTGAGCTTTTTGATTTTGAAATTCTCAATAGCCTTGTAATTATTCCGTAGCTGGACTCGATACCCTCGGATCGTGGACGGAGAGAGCACTCCCTCTTTTGCGTTGATATATCCCTCAATGGCTTCCTTGACGGTCAAGTCTAATATTTTATGCCGGTCCTTTTTGTTGCTCCACTGGGCCGCTTTCAATTCGGCTTCCTTCTTTGTGGGAGCCGTGAAAGATTCATAATGTCGCTTTCCCTGTCCGTCCTTATGGGAGAATACTTGAACACGGTATGATCCGGAGGGGAGTTTTTTGGCTGTTGGCATAGTTATTCCTCCTTATATTTGACAAATAAGCGGATAATATTCCGATTTGAAATACTCTTTTTCGATATAACAGCTTCCTCTTCATTTTTGGCATATACGGCCTCTATCCTTCCGTAATTGATAGCCTTGACCTGATCGAAATCAAATATCGCTCCGACTTGGAGGTTATCGATAATTACTTGATAAAATGGTTCCTTGTATGTCTCACTGGATCCGGGTTTGAATACCAGGGTATGCTCACAGAGATCCGTGTCCTTCAGGGCCTTGTTGTTTTTCTCGGATTCCTTGTGGCCGTGGATAACGATCGGAAATCTCTTAAAACCACGGAATCCTTTCGTAAGAGTGAAAGAGTATTCTTTTAACTGGGGCTTTGTTTGCTTTTTCCCGAAAAAGAACATGGTTATCCTTCCTTTCTATGAGCCTTTTCTTCTATGCTGTCAGCACTTTCAGCACTAAAAAAATCATCATTATCAATATGATGCATCTCGTGAGCGAATGCCTGGATCCGTGCTCGTTCGGAAAGGCTTTCGTTTATTACTATGGTATAAAATCCGTTCACCCGTGCCGTATATGCTTTAACAGCGGGCGGCAGCGGGTAAACTATGGTCCGTATATCAGTCTTCATTATTAGACATCCTTTCAATCATTTGACGGACAAAATCAATGTCTTTTGCTTGTACTTTTCTGCTGGCATCAAAAAGGACCTTATATTCGGGGTTTTTATGGACAAATTCGGCAAGTTCGGCTGCATCTTCATCCTCATAGTATTTATTGTCTGAAGTGGCCTCTTCCACGAGATCGGACTTTGTGATTCCGAAATAATTCGCCAGCATTTCAACCTTATCGATCCGAGGATATGTTTTGGCATTGATCCAGTCGGAAAAGGTGTTCTGCTTGATATTTAATGCCTTGCATATTTCGGAAGCATTCACATTGTTTTTTTCCATATATTTGAGAATATTCTTCGCCATTACTTTTCTGTTTTCTATCATATTATTATTCCCCCTTCCCTTCTTTAATTATCGGACAATACGAAAAAAAATACAAGCCACATGAAAAAATATCTTGACAATATCGGATTAACCGATTATTCTATATTTAGTTTCGGTTTTACCGAATACACAAAATATTGAAAGGAGGAAGGAAATGGGATTGACATTAAAAGCATTAAGGGTAAATGCCGGACTGGATCAGCGGACAGCAGCGGAAAAGATAGGAGTTACCCCTGAAACGTTAAGCAGCTGGGAGAATGCGAAAAGTTTCCCGAACGTTAAACAGATAACTGCTATCGAGAATTTGTATGGTGTCGGTTATTCCGATATAAATTTTTTACTCAATAATATCGGTTTAACCGAAGTGAAATGAAAGCCCCGCTGCTCACCCGAATTATCAAAGGAGCCGCTGCCCGGTCGGGGTATTCCATGAGACAGCTCGCACGGGAAACGGGGATCCCGTATCAGACAATCATGCAGAACCGCTTATCGGATCCAGGGAGTTGGAG
>Ga0326513_10001326_pt1 | contig 19712 bp, 16 predicted proteins | sample 2_2465_0518_D_FD_203654 | JGI IMG/M metagenome (GOLD analysis project Ga0326513, IMG submission 203654) | Bovine rumen microbial communities from UC Davis, California, United States - 2_2465_0518 | ecosystem: Host-associated > Mammals > Digestive system > Stomach > Rumen | place: USA... | reverse complement strand
CTGTTCCTCGACGGGCCGCACCGTCTCCTGCCAGTCGTAGTCGCAGTGGATGGCCGTAGGGTAGCCCTTGGGATAGTTCTTGTTCACCATCCAGTAATAGTAGTCGCCCTGCATCCAGCCGAGGCGCAGGGGGGAGTCCTTCGAACCGGGGATGACGAAAGGACGGGCGGTGTTCTTCGGTGAGTTTTTCGTCAGCTGCTTGGAGCCGCTCACGTTTCCGTCGTCGTCGATGGTGTAGCGCCATATCTCATAGACACCATCCTTGTCGTATTTGCCATCCTTGGTAGGGATGGAGAGGTACATATCATTGATGTTGTCGGGGTCGATGGTCATGCCGCCCGAGTAGCAGCGTTCGGTATTGTTCCAGTTCTGATGGAAGGCGTGTCCTCCGTACTGCACCCACGTGTTCTTCCACGACGAGCCGTTCCAGCGGGCATACCAATAGACGTGCGAGGTCTTGGCATCATCGATGTGGGGGTAGGCAATGACGGGGTGCTCGTCCTTGTCCAAGGCAATCTGCCACACCCAGTTGCGGATGCCAGCCGTTTTATCGACGATGGTGGCGGGGTACTGCGAGGCGTAGGAGTCAGTCTTACTGACGTTGAACACACCGTCACTGATGACCTTCAGCTGCTTGCCGTTCAGGTCGCGCAGGATGGGGCCGTTCCCCTTGTTGATGTCGATGACGTTGAAATAGAGCCAATCGGGCATCTCGTTGTCGGGGTGGCCGGTGGTGTAGCTGACGTAAATCTTGTCCTTGCCGTTGCTGGCGTACTTGGCGTAGGGCCGGGCGCCTGTCGATTGGACAATCTGCTTGGGACCAAAGTCGAACGCGCAGTTGTCGTTCTCGTCGGGCATCGTCAGGCGTGCGATTGTGGGATGCCAGTTGATGCCGCGCCAGCAGAGGTAGATGTGCTGCGGGTCGTCACTTAATATAAAAGGTGAGGGATAGGTGGTATTGTTTGCCGTTGCCAGATACTTCTCCTCGCCCAAGGCGGTGATGTCACCGGGTTTCATGGAGATGCGGTACCATATCTTCTTTTCGTCGGTGTGGCGCGTGTAGAATATCATCACACGCCCGTCGGGCAGCACGAGGAACGTGGGGTTGTTGTGGTCATCGGGCTGGAAGTACGAGCGCACTAGCACGTCAGTCTTGCGACCGCTGAGCCAATCGTACTGCGTGGCCTTCACGTTGCCGTGAACGTCGATGTAGCCCAGATAAGTGGCGTTGATGGTACCTTCTGCATTTTCGTAGTGCAGTGCACGCGGGTCAGCAAACCAGCACCAAGCTCCCTCATCAGCAACAACGGTTGAGGCCGACGTCTTCAGGTTGGATACCAGACAGAGTAAACTGGCCATAAATAGCTTAAACATCGTGGCTTGTTTCATTTCTTAATCTATAAAGAAGGTGATTAGACGGTCATTTTTGTCATGCGGTTTCCATAGATGGTAACAACGAGGAAACAGATAAAGGGTAGCACAAACGAAGCGTTGGTGGCGGGGAATGAGCCGAAGAAGGTGCCTTGGTCGATAATCATGGCCTGCAGCGGTGGCAGTACCGAACCGCCGAGGATAGCCATGATGAGTCCTGCAGCACCGAATTTGGCGTCGTCACCCAGCCCGTCAAGGGCTATACCGTAGATGGTGGGGAACATGAGTGACATGCAGGCGCTGACGCAGACAAGGCAGTAGAGTCCCATGCGGTTCTCGAACAGCACGACACCCACTGTGAGTATCATGGCGAGTATGCCGAAGATGGCCAGCAGGCGGGCGGGTTGTATCCAGCGCATCAGGAAAGTGGCGATAAAGCGTGAACAGATGAAGAAAATCATGGCTGCGATGTTGAAGCGTTGCGACAGCACTTCGGCAGCCTGTTCGTCCATTCCCTCGTCCATGAAGATGCGCGTGCCGTACTGTATGATAAAGGTCCAGCACATAATCTGTGCACCGACATAGAAGAACTGTGCGATGACACCCTCACGGTAGCGTTTGAGCACAAATATTCGCCGTAGGGTAGGCATGACGCTGATTTCATGGTTCTGGTCGCCATTCTTCGGCATCTTTGTGAACAGGATGATGAGAAACATCAGCACGATGACGGCACCGATGGCCAGATAAGGCGAGATGAGCACGTCAAGGTCAGCCTGCTTAAGCACTTCGAAATCGGCATCGCCCAAGAGTGCCCGCTCGTCGCTGCTCATGGGGTTGAGCTTGGCCTGAATGAAGTTCATGGCCACGTACATGCCAATGATGGAGCCGCAGGGGTTGAAGCACTGCGCGAGGTTCAGTCGGCGTGTGGCCGTCTTCGGATCGCCCATCGAGAGGATGTAGGGGTTGCACGATGTCTCAAGGAACGACAGTCCACAGGTCATGATGAAGTAGGACACGAGAAAACAGCCATAGATGCCGATGGTCTTCGACGGGAAGAACAGAAGTGCGCCAGCGGCGTAGAGACCGAGCCCCATGAGTACACCCGCCTTGTAGGAGTACTTGCGTATGAAAATGGCGGCAGGGAAGGCCATACAGAAGTAACCACCGTAGAACGCCACCTGGACGAGTGCGCCCTCGGTGACGTTCATGCGGAATATTTTTGAGAAAGCCTTCACCATTGGGTTCGTGATGTCGTTGGCAAAGCCCCAGAGGGCAAAGCAGAATGTCACGAGGATGAAGGGCAGGATGTAGTTATTGGCTTTTTTCATTTAGGAGAGTAGTTTGATGATAAGTGTGCTAGAAACGAACTAAGATGCGGAACACCTTGCCAGGACTTTCTGCCCACTGCTTCATGGAGGCAGGTGCCTCTTCAGGTGTTACCTCACGGCTGATAAGCCGGTCAACAGGGCAGGTGCCTCGCTCTAAGTAATGGATGACGGCACGGAAGTCGCTGGGCTGGGCATTGCGTGAGCCTCGGATGTCGAGTTCCTTCTGCACGAAGAATTTCGTCTGGAATGACACTTCGGTCTTGGCATAGCCAATACAGATGACGCGACCCGTGAAAGCCACTTCGTTGACGGCCATCTGATAGGTGGGTACGCTGCCCACGGCCTCAATAACCACGTCGGGGCCGAAGCCACCCGTCATCTCGTTCAGACGGGCATGTACGTCCTCGCTGATGGTGTTGATGGTGTAGGTGGCACCCATCTCCCTGGCCAGAGCCAGCTTCTCGTCATCAATGTCGGCAGCGATGACGGTGGCACCGCGTAGGGCAGCACGCACGATGGCACCCATGCCTACCATACCGCAGCCAATGACCATCACCACGTCAATGTCAGTGACCTGCGCACGACTGACGGCGTGGAAGCCTACGCTCATCGGTTCGATAAGGGCACAGGTTCGGGGGTCCAGTCCTCCAGCGGGGATGACCTTCTCCCACGGCAGGGCGATTTTCTCACGCATGGCTCCCCAGCGCTGGACTCCCAGCGTCTCATTGTGTTCGCAGGCATTGACACGTCCGTTACGGCACGAGGCACATTTGCCGCAGTTGGTATAGGGGTTGCAGGTTACCACCATACCCGGCTTCAAGCCTTCAGGCACGTCGGCTCCTACAGCCTCTATGACGGCTCCCACTTCATGGCCTGGTACTACAGGCATCTTCACCATAGGGTTCTTGCCTAAGTAGGTGCTTAGGTCTGAACCGCAGAACCCTACATACTCGAGACGCAGCAGCACCTCATTGCTTTTCAACTCAACTTCGGGAATGTCAACGATTCCCATTTGCCTATCGGCACTGATTTGTATTGCTTTCATATGTTATTCACTCATGTTTTTGATATACGGCAGTACCGGCAGTTCGCCGAAGCCGTAGAAGCGGCGGGCGTTGTCGCCGAGAAACAGCTGTTTTTCTTTGTCGCTGAGTTCTGCGGACTTCGTGATGAAGTCGTACGACATGCGGTAGGTGATGGCAGTGATAGTGCGCGGATAGTCAGAACCCCACATTAGCTTGTCCCAGCCCACAAGGTCGGCGGCCTCACGGACGGCACGGACTGCTGAGGGGAAGGGATAGAACTCAGCGTTATAAAGCCAAGTGATGCCGCCACTTTCAATCATGACGTTCTCGTAGCGGGCCAACTTTATCTGCTCCTGCCAGTCAGGATTCTTCCAACAGGGTGTCTGCGGCGGATTGGCCATACCTAAATGGCCGATGGCTATTTTCAGTCGTGGGCACTCCTGGATGACCTCCCTCAGCTCGCCTACCTGCTTGTCACCGTCGGCCAGCGTGATGGACAGGAGCCTGTGGTTGGTCTCCATCAGACGGAACATCTTCATCATCTCAGGACAGGTGAGCGACCGTTCCAACAACCTGTGGCCGGGGATGGCCATACCACGGAAATTCCGGACAGCCATCAGATGAAGCGCTTGCTCGTAGAACCCATCCTTGAGGTAGTCGGCCATACCGAAGCAGAAAAAACGTTCTGGGAAGCGCTGCTGTACATCGGCTAAGTAGTCGTTCTGAAGGCCGTCGATGAACTCCTGCACGACAACGGCTGCCGATACCAGGGCGTAGTCCATGTTTGAGAGGAAAACCTCTGCCGTATTCCGTCCGTCCGTCATGAATGGGGGCAGCATCTGCACCTCTTCGCCGAGGAACATCGAGCGACCATTCTGGGTGGTGCGGATTTCCTGTCCGTTCCATGAGGTGTCCTGCCTGAGCCAAAGGTGGCTGTGAGCATCGATTATGAGTTTTTCCATCTTACGAACATTTGGTCACCAATGATACCCTGCACTTCCTTCACCAGAGCCTCGTCCATCGGGTCGTTGACAAAGCCAATATTCTTCAATACGTTGTCAGGATTGGCACTGCTGAAGAGCGTTGTGGCGATGCGCGGGTTGAGGCTGGTAGAGAATTGTATGGCCAGTTTCTCTATGGGGTAACCCTGTGCATTACAGAAGGCGGCAGCCCGTGCACAGGCATCCTTCAGGGGCTGTGGGGCGGGGTGCCAGTCTGGCGTTCCTCGGCTTGACAGCAATCCCATCGACAGCGGAGAGGCGTTGATGACACCCACGTTGTGCTGTTCGAAAAAGTCCAAGTAATCGGTCAGCATCGTGTCGTTCAATGAGTAGTGGCAGAAGTTGAGGATGCTCTCCACCGTACCCTCCTCTACGTGCTCGATGACCCACTTCAGGTTCTCGGGCTGGAGGTCGGTGATGCCCACATGTCCCACGATACCTTTCTGCTTCAATGCGACGAGAGCGGGGAGCGTTTCGTCGCAGACTTTTTGTAAGCCGCCAGGCAGGGCAGCTTGGAATTCGATATCATGGACGTTAATCAGGTCGATAAAATCGACATTCAGTCGTTCCATGCTCTCATAAACGCTCTTTGTAACACGCTCGGCAGAGTAATCCCATGTGTTGATGCCGTCCTTGCCATAGCGACCTACTTTCGTCGAGAGATAATAGCGGTCGCGGGGAATCTCGCGGAGCGCTTTGCCTAAGACGGTCTCTGCCTTGAGATGGCCGTAATAGGGAGAAACGTCGATAAAGTTGATACCGCCGTCAACGGCTACATGGACGGCACGAATGCCCTCCTCTTCGCGGATGCTGTGGAACACGCCACCTAAGGATGACGCACCAAAACCTAGGTTTGCCACCCGCATACCAGTCTTTCCAATCTCGTTGTATGTCATTTTTTCCTTTGTTATAGAATAAACGGTGCAAAGATACAAAAAAAAGTGAAATGCAAAGAGTTTATAAAGAAAAAAATGCAGCCGTTGCAAAAGTCTTTTTCTTATTTTTTCGCCGGCTTTTCTTAGCCTTTCAAGATGGCGTTGTTTGTAGTCGGCTATTCGCTTGGAAAAGGCCAGGTCTTTCTTATTATTGGCATCAGGCGTAAACTCCAGATATTCAGGAATCTAGCGGCCGTAGTCTTGCTCCTAATGGAGAAGAATGGGTGGTGAAGCACCACAATCTTCCATCGGGCCCGACTCTGTCCGAGTTGCTGCTTGAGCCATTGGCGCTGGGTATATGGGTAAGGCTGTTCACGATTGCTGTCCAACAGGAAGAACTGGATGGGACCATGACAAAACACCGCTGTCGTGTCTATCTTTATCGTTTTCCTATTCATTTATCTCTCTTAAAAACCCCAATCCAAATGCAAAAATACTAAAAAAAAGAGAATGGAGAACAGAGAATAATTATTTTTTGCGTATTTTTGCAATTTAATAGAAATAGTAGATGCCTACAGTACTCTCATACCTGCATTACCAGGACGTGACAGCCGCCTATCGATACCGCACAGACTCGCTGCTCACTCGCGACGTGATGAAGACGATGCCCCAAGACACCTTGCGGCAGATGACGCAACAGATGAAATCCATCATACAGCAACACATGCAACGCATGAACAATGACAAGTTGGTGGTTGGAGATTGAAGGTTGAAGGTTGAGAATTGAAAATTGAAGATTGAGAATTGAATGAAAGAATTCCTGAACGTGCTGAGGCGGTTTGTGCCGCCCTATAAGAAATACCTGGTGTTGTCGATTATCTTCAACATCCTGTCGGCAGTGCTCAACATCTTCTCGTTTGCAGCACTGATACCTATCCTGCAGATTCTGTTCCAGACGGGTGACGCCAAGGCGGCCACCGCTCTGATGGACTGGGACTGGGGAAACGTGCAGGATGTGCTGATGAACAACCTGAACTTCTACGTGAGTCAGCTTATCAACGAATACGGCCAGACCACGACGCTGCTGTTCATCGGCTTGTTCCTGGCCCTGACCACCGCCCTGAAGACGGGTGCATACTTCCTCTCGTCGGCCACCATCATCCCCATTCGCACTGGTGTGGTGCGCGACATCCGCAACCAGCTCTATCAGAAGATCACCGCCCTGCCATTAGGCTTCTTCAGCGAGGAGCGCAAGGGCGACATCATTGCCCGAATGAGCGGCGACGTGCAGGAGGTGGAGTCGAGCATCATGTCGAGTCTCGATATGCTGTTCAAGAATCCTATCCTCATCGTGGTCTATTTCGCCACACTGCTCTTCGTGTCGTGGCAGCTCACGCTGTTCACCATCATCTTCGTGCCAGTCTTCGGCTGGTTTATGGGACTCGTCGGGCGACGGCTGAAGCAGAAGAGCATCAAGGCACAGGCCTTGTGGAGCGACACGATGAGTCAGGTGGAGGAGACGTTAGGCGGACTGCGCATCATCAAGGCCTTCTGTGCCGAAGACAAGATGAATAAGCGGTTCGACAAGATCAACAGTGCCTACCGTAACGATATTATGCGCGTGAACATCCGCCAGTCGATGGCCCACCCGATGTCAGAGTTTCTGGGTACGGTGATGATCATCATCGTGCTGTGGTTCGGAGGCATCCTCGTGCTGAACAGCAAAGCCATCACTGGTCCTACCTTCATCTACTATATGGTGATTCTCTACAGCATCATCCAGCCGTTGAAGGAGTTCTCGAAAGCGGGCTATAACATCCCGAAGGGCCTGGCCTCGATGGAGCGTATCGACAAAATCCTGAAGGCCGAGAACACCATCAAGGAAGTGGCACATCCACGACGGATTTCCAGCTTCGAGCATCAGATAGAGTTCCGTAACGTCTCGTTCAAGTATGGCGAGCTGTGGGTGTTGCGCGGCATCAACCTGACCATCCCCAAGGGCAAGACCGTTGCCCTCGTGGGACAGAGTGGCAGCGGAAAGTCCACACTCGTCGACCTCATCCCCCGTTACTACGACGTTCAGGAGGGCGAAGTGCTCATCGACGGCATCAACGTGAAGGACCTCGGTATCCACGACCTGCGACAGCTGATAGGCAATGTCAATCAGGAGGCCATCCTGTTTAACGATTCGTTCAGGAACAACATCTCATTCGGTGTTGAAAATGCCACTGAAGAACAGATTGCCGAGGCAGCGAAGATTGCCAATGCCTATGACTTCATCATGGCATCGGAGAACGGTTTCGACACGAACATCGGCGACCGCGGCGGCAGACTCTCCGGTGGTCAGCGTCAGCGTGTGAGCATCGCCCGTGCCATCCTGAAGAATCCGCCGATTCTGATTCTCGACGAAGCCACCTCGGCACTTGACACGGAGAGCGAGCGACTGGTACAGGATGCATTGGAGCGACTGATGAAGACGCGTACGACGGTGGCCATCGCCCACCGCCTGAGTACCATCAAGAATGCCGATGAGATATGCGTCATCCACGAAGGCCGCATCGTGGAGCGTGGCACGCACGAAGAATTGCTCAAAATCGACGGTTACTACAAGAAACTGCACGATATGCAACAAGTCTAAGGTTTACTATTTACAATTTACGATTTGGCAGCGCGAATAAAGACATTAGTGAAGACGTTTTTGTGGACGGTGGTGGTGTTCATCATCGCCAAGATTGGATTCATGTTCTTCTGTCGCGAGGGGCACGGCTTTTCGGTAGCCGACGTCATGCAGGTCATCACCCACGGTCTGTCGCTGGACCTCTCTACGGCACTTTATTTCCTCATTGTGCCTTTCCTGCTCACGATGACCAGCATCTGGGTGCGGGTGCCACGGTGGTTATACAACGCTTACTATGCTGTGATTGCCGTCGCTTTTGCCTTGGCCATTGTGGCCGACACCAGCCTCTACCCCTTTTGGGGCTTCAAGCTCGACGCCTCCTGTCTGCAATACCTGTCAACCCCCAACGAGGCTGCTGCCAGCGTCTCTACGGGTTATCTGTTGGTCAGGCTAGTTATACTAGTTATTCTAGTCATACTAGTATATAAAGGATATACGCGCCCCCATATCCAATTCCAACCCTCTCGTCATCGCCTCGCTGAGACTGTGTCTTATCTCTTCTGCATCCCGCTGATGGTGATTGGCATTCGTGGCGGCGTTGACGAATCGACGACGAACATCGGGCAGGTGTACTTCTCGCAGAACCAGTTCCTGAACCATTCGGCTGTCAACCCCGTGTTCAACTTCATCTATTCGCTGAGTCACCAACTGGGCAATGACAATGATTACCGGTTTACCGAACCCTCAGAATGTGTGGAGCTGGTGAAGGACATCTATACGACCGAGAGCATCGGCACCGACACGCTGCTCAACACCACGAGGCCCAATATCGTCATCATCCTCTTGGAGAGCTGTGGTGAGCAGTTTGCCACCGTGATGCCCCGTCTGCAGCAGCTAAAGCAGGAAGGCATCTGGTTCAGCCAGTGCTACGGCAACAGTTGGCGCACGGACCGCGGCACCGTCTGCACCCTGAGCGGCTATCCGTCGTTCCCCTCCCTGTCGGTGATGAAGATGCCCGAGAAGAGCCGGTCGCTGCCCAGCATCGCCAGTAGGCTGCAGAAGGAAGGCTACCAGACCTCCTTCCTCTATGGCGGCGACATCAACTTCACAAATATGCGCAGCTATCTCATCGCTACGGGCTGGGAGAAGCTGACGTGGAAGAACGACTACTCACGCGAAGAACAGAAGACGTCGGAATGGGGCGTCAGGGACGATATCACCTTCCAGACGCTCTTCAACCAGATATGCGCCTCTGACACAACCCAGCGTTTCCTCATCGGCTACTCCACCCTCAGCAGCCACGAACCATGGGACGTGCCCACGAAGCATCACGACGATGAGGTGCTCAATGCCTTCAGCTACCTTGACGATTGTCTGGGCGACTTCATCGACAAGCTGAAGCCGACCCCGCAGTGGCAGGACCTGCTCGTCGTGCTGGTGGCTGATCATGGCATCAACTACAAACAAATCGACGAGCAGCAGCCCCTGCTGCGCAATCATATCCCCCTGCTGATGGTGGGTGGTGCAGTCAAGGAGCCCCGTACCGTCACGACGCTCTGTAACCAGACCGACATCTGCGCCACGCTGCTGGGACAGCTTGCGCTGTCGCACGATGACTTCAGCTTCAGCCGCGACGTGCTCTCGAAGAGCTATCTGCATCCTACCGCCGTACACAACTACAACAACGCCCAGTTGCTCATCGACTCAACAGGGTATATCCTCTACGACTTCGACGCTAGCCGCTTCACCGTCAGCAAAAGCACTGACCAGGAACGGCTGCTGCGCATCAACAAAGCTATCCTGCAACTTACCACCGACGACTTAATCAACAGATAATGAAGCAACTCTCCTACCGCCTGCTCTACGGCGTTACATACGTCATCTCACTGCTGCCCTTCTGGCTGCTCTACCTGATATCCGACGGGTTCTTCCTGCTGATTTATTATATAGTTAGGTACAGGCGTGGGATTGTCAGGAAGAATCTCGCCACTTCTTTCCCGGAATACGACGCCGCTCATCTCCGTAAGTTGGAACGGCAGTTCTACCACTGGCTCTGCGACTATTTCGTGGAGACCGTCAAGCTGCTCAGCATCAGCAATGAGAAGCTGCTCCGCCGCATCGAGTTCAGGGGCGTCGAACAGCTGGAGCAGTGCTTTGACAACGGACAGGACTGTGCCGCCATCCTCGGTCACTACTGCAACTGGGAGTGGCTCTCCGCCACGGGCCTGGCTTTCAAGCGTTATCCTGAGGCTGTGATGGGGCTCATCTACCACCCCCTCTACAACGACGCCTTCGACCAGCTGTTTATTGACATCCGCAAGGCCCACGGAGGCGACTGCATCCCCAAACAGGACATCCTGCGCCACCTCATCACCCTGAAACGCGAAAACCGCCGCTCGCTCTTAGGCTACATCAGCGACCAGGCTCCCCGCTGGCATAATATCCACCTGTGGCTGCCGTTCCTGAACCACGACACACCCGTATTTACCGGTGGCGAGCGCATCATGCGGAAGATGGACGATGCCGTCTTCTACGTCGAGATGGAGCGTCCTCGCCGCGGACAGTATGTCTGCACCTTCAAGCTGGTCTCTCCCCACGCTGCCCAGGAACCGGAGAATGAGATTACCCGCCGCTTCTTCCAGATGCTGGAAGAGACCATCCGCAGGGCACCCTCCTACTACCTCTGGACGCACAACCGCTGGAAGCGCACCCACGAAGAGTTCGACCGTCAGTATGTGATGGTCAACGGCAAAGCTATCCCCAGAGAAGAATTCAAGGAATCATGAGCAGACATATCAGCATCAACCCCAAATACGAGCATCTGCGCGACTATGTCAGTCAGCTGCCCTCCATCATGGACAATGGCGGTACCTATATCTATGGCGGTCGGCGGAACCTTATCAAGCTCTTCGAGGCCGACGATGGCACGCTGTTGAATGTCAAGCGCTTCCGCAAGCCTCGCCTGCTGAATAATCTGATCTACTCCACGGGCATCCGCCAGCCCAAGGGCATCCGCGCCTTCACCTATCCTGAGCGTCTGCTCGCCAAAGGCATTGAGACACCGGAGGCAGTGGCCTATATCGAAGACCGCAGTGCCCTGGGACTGCTACAGCAGAGCTGGTTCGTCAGTCTGCAGTGCCCTTACAGTCATCTGCTCTACGAGCTGGGCGATGCTGCCCCTGAACTCTACGAACCCCTGTCCGAGGCGCTGGCCCACTATGCGGCCTTCATGCACGAGCAGGAAGTGCTCCACCTCGACTTCTCGCCCGGCAATATCCTGTGGGAACAGACCCCTGACGGTGCGTTCCACTTCTCCATCGTCGATATCAACCGCATGCGCTTCGGAGCCGTCGATATGGACAGCGGTTGCAAGAGTTTTATCCGGCTTTGGGGCCCCAAACGGTTTATCCAACTGCTCGTCGAGGCATACGCCCGCCAGCGGCACTTCGACCCCGAGACCTGTGTCAGCATTACGATGAAGGCCCGTGCCGACTTCTGGCGGAGATATATGAAAAAGCGCGAAATAGAATTCAATCTGGAATTATGAGACTACATAACGAAACCAACTACGACATCCGCATCCTGCAACGGAAGATTATCGGCAATCTGGAGGCCATCGATGCCGTCTGCCGCGAACACGGCCTGCGCTATTATCTCTGGGCAGGCACGATGCTCGGTGCCGTACGCCACAAAGGGTTTATCCCTTGGGACGACGATATGGACATCTGCATGCCGCGACCCGACTACGAGCAACTCATCAGTCACTGGCGCGAATGGCTGCCTCAGCCCTACGAGGTGATTGCTCCGGAGACCGATCCTACCTACCCTTATCCATTCGCCAAGATTGAGGATGCCTCGACAACGGTGCTTGAGCGCCCCGACTTCAAGTTTCTTGAAGGTGTCTATATCGATGTGTTCCCTATTGACGGAGCGCCAGCCGATGAGCAGGAGCGTAAGTCTCACTTCAAGCGCTATAAGTTCTGGCGGCATCTGCTGTTCCTCCGTGGGCGCGACCCCTTCAAGCACGGCCATGGTCCCCGCTCGTGGTTCCCGTGGCTGCTGCATCGGGTCTATTCGCTCGAGAGTCTGCAGCAAAAGGTCAAGCGGTTTATGACGAAATATCCCTACGACGAGTCCGACTACGTCTGCGACTACGACGACGGTCTGCGGGGCGTTATCGAGAAGCGTATTCTTGGCACGCCGCAAGTCTATCCCTTCGAGGACAAGCAGTTCCTCGGTGTGGAGCATTACGATGAATACCTCTCCAACAAGTATGGCGACTACATGCAGCTGCCCCCGAAGGAGAAGCAGATTCAGCACCACTTCTTCCGTTTAGACCTGAACCGTCCGTATAAACAGACCACTATCGAGGATATCCTATGAAGATACTCGTTGTCCGCTTCCGTCAGATGGGCGATGCCATTCTGGCCACACCCCTGCTCAGTACCCTGCACCGCAGCTTTCCTGACGCAGAAGTCCACTTCGTGCTCAACGAACGGATAGCCCCACTCTTTGAAGGCCATCCTGCCATTAGCCGCATCATCACCTTCAGCGATGCGGAGCGCCACGCCCCGATGACCTATCTCAGAAAGGTATGGCAGACAGTGCATCAGACGCGCTACGATGCCATCATCGACATGCGTTCTACGCTGAACACGATGCCCTTCGCCCTCTTCTCGTTGCACAGCAGATGGCGCATCGGCATCCGGAAGCCCTACACCTTCGGCATCTATAACCACCGCATAGAGGGCTGTGAGGACGATGAAAGCATGATTACCCACAACCTGAAGTTGGCAGAACCCTTGAAGCCCACGGTCACTGACCGTAACCTCACGCTCAGCATCACGGAGAAGGAGAAGGCCGACTTCCGTGCCTATATGCAGCACGAAGGCATCGACTTCAGCCGTCCTGTCCTGCTCGTGGGTGTAACGGCGAAACTCGAAAGCAAGACGTGGGCCGAAGACCGTATGACAGAGACCTTGCGCCGTCTGCTCGACGCCTTCCCCCACCTGCAGCTCATCTTCAACTACGCCCCGGGACGTGAGGCCGAGAATGCCCGTCGTATCTACTCATTTCTTTCTCCGCATTCCTCCCTCCCTACAGGGGAGGGTCGGGGTGGGGCTTCAATCTTCCTCAACATCAACGCCAAGTCACCACGTGAGTTAGCCGCTATGGCCGCCAACTGCACAGCCTACTTCGGCAATGAGGGAGGCGGTCGTCACATCGTCCACGCTATGGGCAAGCCCTCACTCGTGGTCTGCTCTCCTATGGCCAGCAAGACCACATGGCTGCCGCAGGACACCGATGTCCTGGCCTGGGGCATCGATGCCAACAACGCTACTGTAGAAGAAGTATGGAGTCAGTTACTTGCCTTCTGCAAGGAGCTGGCGATATAGGCGGATGTACGCTTCCGTGTAAGACTGATAGTTGAATCCCTGAGAATGTTCCAAGGCTGCCGTAGCCTCCGGACCATCCTTCTGCCAGGCGGCAATGCCCTCGCGCACCACGGTGGCCATAGCAGCAGGCTCGTAATCATCCCAATAGGTGGCGTGACTGCTGCATACCTCCGGCAGACTGCTGAAGCGCGAAGAAAAAACCTTGCAGCGGTAGCGCATGGCCTCGAGCACAGGAATGCCGAAGCCCTCCAAACGACTCGGAAAGAGGAAAGCCTCCGCATGACTGTAGAGCCAGCGCTTCTCCTCGTCGCTGATCTTTCCCGTCAGCACAACTCGTCCTTCGCCCTCTGCCTCAATCAGCTTCCGTAGCTCCTGGGCAAAGGCAAAATGGTCGTCGCCACAGATGTAGAGCCTGTAGTCGGGCAAGTGCTTCATCATGGGCACCAGCGTCTGGAAATTCTTCTTCTCACGAATCTGTCCGATGGTGAAGAAGAACGGCTTGTCATTGACGATAATGGCCGGACATTGCTGAGGCCCATCCTCATGGCTGGCAATGCCGTTGTATATCACGTCGAGTGCTTTATTGCCAATATGGTAATGGGCCAAGATGTCATCCTTCACATACTGCGAGATACACGTCAGGTGGTCGCTGCGCCGCATGCGCCATTTCAGCTGAATGATATGCCGCCAACGGTGCAGGCCGCTCTTCTCGCGCAGGAAGTTCAGGTCGTGAACCGTCAACAGCTGGATGGTCTTGCTGTCGCCGCCCCGCAGATGGAACTGCTGGTCGGTGGCGTGCCAAAGGTCTATATGGCATGTCAGCTGCCTCAGGTCTTCGCGCTTCCTGCTCCGGCGGATATAGTCGATATGAGGACCGAAGGTTCCCACCAAATGGTCGGGCACGACAAAGATCAGGTGCATATCGTCCAACTGTGCCTTGGCCAGCAGCGGCGCATAGTTTCGGGCAATCTCGCCGAAGCCATTCATATCCGCCAGATGCGAAAAGTCAACTACTACGTTCTTCATCCTTCTTCTCAAATTTCTCCCTCCCTACAGGGGAGGGCCGGGGTGGGGCTTTTATAAGGCTTGTCGAAGTCCAGCACGTGGAAGTTGTGCTGCCGCTGGTGGTCACCGTCGGGAATCACCATGTAGTCGCCGTATTTTCGTGTGAGATAGGTGTCGGCCTGTTCTACGCCCAACACCTGCTCTCCCTCGAAGGGGTAGGGCTGCGGAGTTCCGAGTATTTCGGGCGACATGGTACCTCGCTGGCCGTCGTCATAGTCGGCCACCAGCGCCGACTTTTCGTAGTCGTAGGCCAGCAACAGGCGGCGTATCTTCTGCTGTACGCCTGCCAGCGTGTAAAGCCGCCGACAGAGCAGCGGCACCCACGACGAAGGGCCGTGGCCGTGCTTGTAAGGGTCGCGGTGCAGCAGATAGAGCACCCGCTTCAGGTATTCGTAATGGGCGAAGTGCAATCGGCGGCGCCAGCTCGAGGCCGGCACACCGTCGATGGGGAACACGTCGATATAGATGCCGCCGAGGTAGCGTAGGTGGAGTCGCTCAATGAGCGTTGTCGAGGCATCCTGTACCTTACCGAACGGCAGTGGGTAGGCCGCGTCGTTCTCTGCACAGACAAACTCGAAGGGCTGCTGAAGCCACTCTCGGCTATGGGCGATGAACTGCTCGTAGTCAGGCCGTGGCATGGCAATGTCAATGTCGTCATCCCAGGGAATAAACCCCTGATGACGCACGGCGCCTAACTGAGTGCCCGCCCAGATGTAGTACCGCAGCCCGTGCTCACGACAACAGCTGTCCACAGCCAATAGGATGCGGAGAATGCGCTGATGAAGCTGGTTGACGTCGTAGTTTGCCATAGCTTTTCCCGTATTTTTGTGCAAAGATACAAAGATTTTACGAAATAAGCTTTGACAGGCCTATTATTTTTGGTAGTTTCATGCTTTTATTGTATCTTTGCAAAGCGAAACTAATAACCTAATAAAACAACAGACATGAACAGAATGACTCTTTCACTGTCAGTCATGCTCGCCGCCACAGCCGCTACGGCACAGGTGAGCATTGATATTGACGCAAACCAGCGTGGCCCGAAGATCAGCCCCACGCACTACGGCATCTTCTTCGAGGACATCAACCACGCCGCCGACGGCGGACTCTATGCCGAGCTCATCCGCAACCGCTCGTTCGAGGACGGTCCCGCCTACGGCCAGCCCGCCGACATGCAGGCCTGGTCCACCTATGCTGCGGCACCGTCAAAGCTCACAGCGCGTCTCATCCAGCCCACCAAGAAGACACCCCTGCTGAACAGTGCCCAGCAGAACGCCCTCGAACTGACCATCGACGGCACCCGCCAGCCCGTATGCTTAGTGAACGAGGGCTACTGGGGCATCAACACCGTCCAGGGACGCCACTACCGCCTGTCGTTCTGGGCTAAAGGTAACTACAAGGGCACCATCAAGGCCACCCTTGCCGCCAAGGACGGCTCCGTCATCTATGCCTCAACCGATGTTGAGGCCACGCTGACGAAAAACTGGACGAAGTACACAGCCACTATGACCGCCGACGGCAACGACCCGCAGGCGCAGTTCGTTCTGGTCTTCGACGGCAAGGGGGTCATCGACCTTGATGTCGTGAGCCTGTTCCCGCCGACGTTCAAGAACCGCGAGAACGGACTGCGGCCCGACCTGGCACAGATGCTCTACGAGATGCACCCGCGGTTTATGCGCTTCCCCGGCGGCTGCTTCGTCGAGGGACAGATTTCGCCTGAGAATGCCTTCCGCTGGGAACGCACCATTGGCCCCATCGAGGAACGTCCCGGTCACTGGAACGTGAACTGGGGCTACCGCACCACCGACGGCATTGGCTTCCATGAGTACCTGCAGATGGCTGAGGACTTGGGAGCAAAGCCGCTCTACGTGGTGAACGTCGGAATTTGGCACGGCGGACAGACATCTGTCGATTCGCTGCAGCCGTGGATTGACGAGACGCTGGCAGCCCTTGAATATGCCAACGGCCCGGTCACCACAAAGTACGGCGCCCTGCGCGCCAAGAACGGCCATCCCGCACCGTTCAACCTGGAATACTTAGAGATTGGCAACGAGAACAACCAGCCCGACCCGCGCCAGCAGAGCGACCACTACTACGACCGCTTCCGCCTGTTCAAGGAGCAGATTCTGGCCAAGTACCCGAAGATGCACCTCATCGGCAACGTGGCCGCCTGGGGCACCGACACGCCGACATGGGACAGCAAGGAGCAGGTGGAACTGCTCGATGAGCACTACTACCGCAACCCAGCATGGTTTGCCGATAACTTCCATAAGTACGACACCTACGACCGCCGCGGGCCGAAAATCTACGTCGGCGAGTATGCCGTGACCAGCGGTTTCGGCAACCTGGGCAACATGAACGCAGCCTTGGGCGAGGCCGTCTATATGATGGGTATGGAGAACAACTCCGACATCGTGCCGCTGAACTCCTACGCCCCCATCTTCGTCAACGAGAACGATGCCAGATGGCGCCCCGACATGATACGCTTCTCGTCGAACCGCGTCATGGGCACCCCGTCGTACTACGTGCAGATGCTCATGCCTCAGAACATCGGTACGCAGGTGGTGAAGGTCAGTCAGACAAACCCCTACAACGCCATCACCAAGGCCATCACCCCGAAACAGAGCCGTGTGGGCTACTCGGCCTGGGGCACTCTGGCCAGCTATACCCACTGCGAACCGCTGGCCAAGAGCGGCAAGCCGGAGTTTGTCAGCGGCAAATGGGAGGTGAACGACGGCATCCTGCAGCATAAGGACAATATGGAAGCTCCGCTGGCCATCTGTAATCAGGTCATCGATACCGACCACTATACCATCAAGTGCCGCGCCCGCAAGGACAGCGGTCCCGAGGGCTTTATCATCGTGTTCAACTATGTCGACGAGCATAACTACTGCTGGCTGAACTTCGGCGGATGGGGCAACACCCAGCATGCTATCGAACAGGTCGGCACAGGCGGCAAGATACAGACTGTCACCAAACGCGGACGGGTGGAGACGGGTCGTTGGTACGACGTGACCCTGACGGTCAGCGGCGACAGCGTGAAAGCTTGGCTCGACAAAGAGCTCGTCTTCGATACCGTACTGAAGCACAATTCGTCGCTCGGTGTCTTCTCGTCGGCCACTATTGATAAGAATACGGGCGAACTCATCGTCAAGGTCGTCAACTCGCAGGAAGAGGGAACGACGGCCCGACTGAACATCAGCAACTTCAACGTACGCAGCGCCAAGCTCATCCGTCTGCGCGCCAACAGCGGCGAGGATGAGAACACGCTGCAGCAGCCTACGAACATCTACCCCACACAGCACGAGCTCTCCCCGGAATGTAACACCATCGACGTGGAGCTGCCCGCCTACTCTTTGAACATTATCAGAATCAAACAGTAAAGCTATGAAAAAACAACTCTTTTCATTAAGCCTCATCGCCTGTTGGCTGTGCTGCGGCGCTGCCGCAGCCCCCGTGAAGGCTAAGCAGTGGACCCCCGACCAGGTAAAGGACATCATCCGTAAAGTCAACACCTACTGGCAGACCAACAACAAGGCGGAAGTACGCTCGTTCTGGGACAATGCCGCCTATCATACAGGCAACATGGAAGTGTACAAACTGCTCGGCGACAAGCAGATGCTCGACTACAGCATCCGCTGGGCCGAGCACAACGAGTGGAAGGGTGCCAAGGAGCCCGACCCTGCCAACTGGAAGTACAAGCAGTATGGCGAAGGCCAGGACTACGTGCTCTTCGGCGACTGGCAGATATGCTTCCAGACGTATATCGACCTGTATCATATTGAGAAGTCAGAGGTCAAGGTGGCACGTGCCAAGGAGGTCATGGGCTACGAGGCCGACTCCCGTGCCGACGACTACTGGTGGTGGGCCGACGCCCTTTACATGGTAATGCCCGTGATGACGAAGATGTATAAGCTGACGGGCGACAAGAAGTATCTGGACAAGCTCTACCAGAACCTGCTCTATAGCGACGGCATCATGCTGGACGAGGAGACGGGACTCTACTTCCGCGACGGTAAGTATGTCTACCCGAAGCACAAGTCGGCCAACGGCAAGAAGGACTTCTGGGCTCGCGGCGACGGCTGGGTGCTGGCCGGACTGGCCAAGGTGCTGCAGGACATGCCTGAGAGCTACATCCGCCAGCCCTTCTTCGTCGACAAGTACACACGCCTGGCCCGCGCCGTGGCCTCGCTGCAGCAGAAGGAGGGCTACTGGACACGCTCGATGGCCGACCCCGACCACGCCCCCGGTCCTGAGACCTCGGGCACGGCATTCTTCACCTACGGCATGCTGTGGGGCGTGAATCACGGCTATCTGTCGAAGAAGGAGTTCGCCCCCGTCATTGCCCGTGCCTGGAAGTACCTGACGGAGACCGCCCTGCAGCCTTCAGGCAAGGTGGGCTATGTGCAACCCATCGGCGAGCGTGCCATCCCCGGTCAGACCGTTGACCAGAATTCCGAAGCCAACTTCGGCGTCGGTGCCTTCCTGTTAGCCGCTTGCGAATACGTAAGATATCTGCAAGGTCATTAATATTACCTGTTAAGATACAGGAAGCGCTTCCTTGCTGTCATCGCTTTTGTCAGCAAGGAAGCGATGCTTTTACTACGGGGAAAACATGAGAAAGGTGCCATCTAAAGCCTAAAGTAGACTGGGCAAAAGTTAAAACGGCGACAATGGATGATAAAACGACGGCAATGAATAATAAAACGGAGGCAATGGATAATAAAACGGTGACGCCGTTTTTATCTTTTTTGAGTGAAAATTGCAATGTTTTTCCATCTTGTGTGTATATATAGGTAGAAGACAAAGTCAAAATGGAACAAGATTCAACCATCCTGATCAGCAACCTGCGACAGCGCAAGCCTGCCGCCTGCCAACAGTTGCTCACGGAGTATGGTCCGGCGGTGTTCCGCATGGTGCAGCGCATCGTGACGCGCCGTGAGGATGCCGAAGAGGTCTATCAGGATGTGTTTGTCAAGGCCCTGCGCGGCATCGAGGGCTATAATCCCCGTCAGGCGTCGCTCGCCACATGGCTGG
>Ga0326513_10001324_pt1 | contig 19718 bp, 17 predicted proteins | sample 2_2465_0518_D_FD_203654 | JGI IMG/M metagenome (GOLD analysis project Ga0326513, IMG submission 203654) | Bovine rumen microbial communities from UC Davis, California, United States - 2_2465_0518 | ecosystem: Host-associated > Mammals > Digestive system > Stomach > Rumen | place: USA... | reverse complement strand
CCCCCGAGGCTGAGCAGGCCCTGGCCCGCCTGGCCAATGCCGGTATCCCCCTGGGCAACCAGACGGTGCTGCTGCGCGGCGTGAACGACTGCGTCCATGTGATGAAGAAACTGATGCACGAGTTGGTGCGCAACCGCGTGCGTCCGTACTATATCTACCAGTGCGACCTCTCCATGGGTCTGGAGCACTTCCGTACCCCCGTCAGCAAGGGCATCGAGATCATCGAGAACCTCCGCGGACATACCAGCGGCTACGCCGTGCCCACCTTCGTGGTCGACGCTCCCGGCGGCGGCGGCAAGACGCCCGTCATGCCCCAGTACGTCATCTCGCAGAGCCCCGACAAGGTCATCCTGCGCAACTTCGAGGGTGTCATCACCACCTACACCGAGCCGCGCGAATACCACGAGGAGTGCCACTGCGAGGCCTGCGAGGCCAAGCGCCGCGTGGACGAGGGTGTCGCTTCGCTGCTCGAGACCGACCGCATGGCCCTCGAGCCCAGCCACCTCATGCGTCACGAACGCAACAAGAAAAAATAAACCCTCAAATTGAAAATTGAAAATTGAAAATTGAAAAGTTGAGGATACAAAGAAAGACATGGCGCATAATACTATGTGCCATGTTTCTCAATTTTCAATTTTCAATTTTCAATTCTCTTCACGCCCAAATAGCCGGCATGAACACCCTGACGCTGCTCGACCTGGGCAGCGGTGCCCGCGCGTCGGGTCTGGGATTCGACTATCTGGTGTTGCCCGACGGCGACATCAGCGTGGCGATAGACAATGCCTCGATGCTGGGTCTTTGGGATGACAACCAAAATCAGTACTTTATGGCTGGCCGACAGGCCTCGTTGAGCTATGTGTCGCTCTTCTCCGGCAGTTCGATGGGCACGTTGACCTATACCACCGACTTCGGCGGACGTATCTCCCCGATGCTCTTCGCTTTCCGCTTCAACAACTATGGCTCGTTTGAAGGCTACGACGAGGAGGAAATCAGCACGGGAGACTTCCATGCCGCCGACTATGCGCTCAGTGCGGGTTGGAGCATCCCGGTGGCCCGGGGCCTCTCCGACAACGACCAGTTGCACTTCGGCGTGATGGCCACCTCCGTGTTGTCGCAATACGACCAGTATCGTGCCTTTGCCCTCTCGTTCGACCTCATGCTGAGCTATTTCCGCCCGTCGAAAGGCTTTGCCGCCACCTTGGCAGCGCGCAATATCGGGGCGCAGCTCTTCACCTTCGACGGCACGGGCGAAAGTCTTCCGTTCGAACTCTCCGCCGAGGTGTCCTACAAGCTCACCAAAGCGCCTTTCCGCTTCTTCTTTGCCGCCAACGAGCTGCAGCGGTGGAACCTCCGCTACGAGGACCCGCTGAGTCCCACCACCGAGACCGACCCCTTCACGGGCGAGGTGACCAAGGAGGGATGGCTCGAAGGGTTTGCCGACAACCTGCTGCGCCACGCGCAGGTGGGTGTTGAAATCAACATTGGCAAGGCAATCTTCGCCCGTGTGGGCTACAGCTACCGCCAGAGTGCCGAGATGCGCGGCCTTGAAGGCCTCAATATGAGCGGCTTCTCCTTTGGCATCGGCATCCATACCAAGCGCTTCGATTTCGCCTATGCCCGCCGCAACTACCACCTCTCGCAGGCTCCGGATTTCTTCACGCTCAGTTACCGTTTCTGAGATGGTTTAAATTGTTTTTTTTGTTTTTCTTGTTATTCTTGTCTTTAATACATGAAACTCCAGTTTGTCGTCTCCAACCAGACCAATCCCTATTGGAATATCGCCGTAGAAAACTACCTCGTTGAACATGCCGAGGGCATCGTGCTTTACCTCTGGCGCAACCGCCGTACCGTGGTTATCGGACAGAACCAGAACCCCTTCGGTGAGTGCAATGTGGAAGCCCTGGAAGCCGACGGCGGCTACCTGATGCGCCGCAAGACCGGCGGCGGTGCCGTCTACCACGACGACGGGAATCTTAATTTCTCCTTTGTCGTCCCCAAGGCCCTCTACGACCAGCAGCGCCAGTTCAGGGTCATCCAGCGGGCGGTGGAGAGTTTCGGTCTGCACACCGAACTCAGCGGTCGCAACGATATCCTCGTGGAATGCCCGAATGAGTCATTCACTGACGCAATCACGCAATCACGCAATCACGCATTCCGAAAGTTTTCCGGCAACGCCTTCAGCAAAGGACGTTTCAACGACCTCCATCACGGCACCATCCTCATCAAGGGCAATATGGAGGACCTGGCGCGCTACCTCAAGCCCAAGCCTGCCAAGCTGCAGAAGCATGGCGTCAGTTCCGTACAGAGCCGTGTGGTGAACCTGTCGGAGTTGAATGCTGGAATCACTACCGAGAGTCTCGGTCCTCGCCTGAAAGATGCTTTTGTTGAGGAGTATAAAGGAGCTGATAGTCAATTCTCAATTCTCAATTTTGACGACCTTATAGGTCGGCCGGAAGTCCGTGCGCTCTACGAGGAGTTCGCCTCCGATGAGTGGCGTTTCGGACGCTGGCGTACCTTCACCGCCCAGCACAGCGCCCAGTTCGACTGGGGTGGGGTAGAGCTGCAGCTTACCGTCGACCAGGAGCATGGTGTCGTCACCGATGTCCAGATTTCCTCCGATGCCCTCGACCTCGCCGCCCTCGACGAAGCCCGCCGCTTGCTTATCGGCGCCTCCACGGCAGTCGCGCCGCAATCGGACAGCCCCATTGTCCGCGACATCCTGTTGATGGCATACGGTCAGAATATTTGACATCTACAAGACTTGTGATGCCGCAGGCGAGCAGGAGAATTATTGATCTATAGATCCTTCCAAACCTCACTTCTCCCGCACCCGCTTGCCGCTGAGGTGCTCTATCTGCATGTCGAGTACAAGGGCGTTGGGGGCGTTCTTGGACATGTCGCCTTCGAGGTCGTAGCCTTCGGGGAAGTATTTGGCTCCCAGCCGACGCAGCAATACGTCGGTGCGTGCGGGGTCTTCTACGACGTGTATGCGTCCGAAGCATACCACACTCTGGAAGTGGTACCACCAGCTGTCGGGTTCTTTTTCCCCGTTGCTGAGGACGCAGAACGACACTTTTTCGTATGCCCTTATGGCGTCGAGTTTGTGGCCTTGTTTGGCGCAATGGAAGAACAGGTGGCCGTCGGCATAGAGGAAGTCCAGCGGCACGGTGTATGGGTATCCGCCGTCGCCCAGCACGGCGAGGATGCCGCGGGGCGCTTGTTCGAGGAGGGCTATGCACTCTTCGTCGGACATCTGCTGTTTGATGCGCCGCAGGGGCCGGAAGGTTGTGTTGCTGGTGGCCTGTCGGCCGGCTGCCGTCAGGGAAGCTGTCAGTTCTTTGGCATGTTCCAGGAGGTTCCAGATGGCATCCTCGCTGAGTACGCCGCGCTTGAGGTCTTGTGGCAGACGCCCGGCCTCGTCGTCGGCGCGGTCGGCATGCCATTCGGGGCTGCCGAGGTAGGCGTTAAGGGCCGCGAGGTCGTTCCTCGCAGCCTCATATTGGTCGATGGCAGCCTCAAGTGCGTCGACTGCCGCCGTCGCACGTCCGAGCCGCTGCTCCATTTCATTGATTCTGTGGGTGTCCATTTTTTTGTGGATGGTAAAATAGTGGATTATTTTTATGTCGTTGGGTAGTGTCACATGTGATTCTATTACACACTCACGCATTCATTATTTTTTCAGTTATTTCCCAGTGTCCACTGTAACCGCTGCCAACATAGCGGATATGTGGCATTTTAGCAATATGGCGTTTGATAGTCTTTGATGTCACACCACTTTGTTTGGCCAAGTCTTCTGTTGTAATATTGGGATTTTTATGTATCTGTTCTTCAATCCATATATCAAAATCAGCATCTTGAGGGACACCTTGAGGGACATCTTGAGGGACATCTTGAAGGACATCTTGAGTGCCACCTTGAGTAACATCTTGAATATCACCTTGGGTATCACCTTGAGTATCATCTTGGATGCCATCGACACCGTCTCGCACTATCCCTTCTTCTGGGATCCTGGCATATCATTGGCAAAAGCGCATATCGCTTCCGGGAACTTATCCGTATTTCCTGTTGAAGTTGTCAGTTCAACACGATAACTCTCGTCTGAATGGATTATTTCATATAATTCATCTTATGTCATATCTCAATAATTGTTTCCGGGTGTAAAGATACGGGTTTTATTTCAAATGTCAGTCATTTATAATAGCGCATTGCTCATTTTATTTTTTCTTTTTCTGCAGTATTCGCGGCCTGCGTCTCACACGTTTACACATTAGCACATTCTTAAATCACATTTACACGTTCTAAGATTTACACATCCCTACATTTACGTACTCACGCAATCATATATTAACGCATTCTCACCTATAGTTCTTTTAGTTCTTCGTCTTTGGGTTGTTTCTGTCGTGTTAAGTCGAGAAAGATGTCGAGGAAGCTGGAGTTATGGAATATGGAGTTTTATTTAGGGAACAAAATTTTTTTATGGAAAATCTTTTTCAGTTCTCACGACTTCTGTATTGTATCAAAAAACGTCTGAATCACATTTATTTGTTTCTGTATTTTATTCCGGTTGTCTTTTAACGTCGCAAGTTGATCATATTGTTCTTTCCTTCGCCAAGATTCTTCAACCATTTCTATCAATGGACCTTGACTCAAAAAAGGATTATGAATTATTTCCATGTCCTCTTTTTGTTCTTTAATCATATCGTCCAATTCTGACAGCTGCTGTTCATACTTGCGTTTGGATTCAATCATTGTAGGAGTTTGCGCAGCTACAAAGACATTTAGTAAATCATAAACTGCATTTATTTGTTGCTGAGCCTTTTTTGTCGAACTATGCGAAACGATAAGTGCCAAAATAATTGCTATAACCCCTATGATGGGGCTAAGTATTGTTGCCCAAAATAGTAGTGTGTCCATTTTATCCTGTTCTTGTTTTTACTCCTCAAACGGGTATGTCTCATCGTATATATCGCTGAGGAGCTTTTCGTTGAAAAGCCAGTGCGCACCAGGAGCAATGTGCTTGACATTATAGCCTTTCAGTTTGGCCGACAAGGCGCTAATTGAGGTTTCCTCACCATCATATAGTACCTTACGATCTGATGCTATGGTGACAGATATTGATGGATCGTCTTTCCAAATAAGCTTGTCTCCTTTCCGCAAACCCATTTCAAAGAAGTTCAGCATTGGTCGCTTTGATTGGGCCTTTGAACTGGCAGCCTTATCTTCATCGGTGAGGTCATTCTGAATTTCCTCACTCACATCTTCGGTTACATCTTCGTGATGGAACAACTCTAGGATTGCCTGTGCCTGTTCCACGTTGATACGGAAAAACTCTCGGTTTTGGTTGATTCGTTGAGGGTCAAAGGCTTTATGCAAGGCTTTCTCAATTTTGAGGCAGTCGCTTTTCTTGACCTTGCACGCAAACTTACATTCAAACGGAACCGGAACCCCTGTCGTATAAAGTTCCTTCATTCGCTTGTCAATGTCTTCCTGTGTGGTCATACCTATTTTTACAAGACCGGGCATCACGGGGTTTGTAAGCAGATAAACTATTCCGTATTCCATCTTTGTTGTGTATTTGTTCATTTCTTTATCAAAACCATTTCCGATGAGTCCAGTTCCAAGAATACAGGAGCTCCGTTAATGTGTTCGGGGTGGGATTCGGTTAGTTGTTCTATTAGGCTTTTACCGTCAAGGGATTGTGCTTCCACGGTAGATTCGGCAAGGCTGAACGTCATATATGTTTTTCCCGGCTTCTTAGTCGGGTAGCCAATATCCTTTAGTTGAGCACCGCTCATTTCTGCACACGACACAATGTCATATACCGTTTGTTTGTCGGGATGTTTTAAATCATATAGCACCAGACGGGACGCCCGTTCGAACATCTCCGACTCGCCGCTCATCGAGCCTTTCCTGGCACCCAGTCGGATATTGTATATGCCATGTTCCTGTATCCAATCAAGGTGTTTCTTGCCTTTATAGCAACCCAGCAGCACAGTTTCTCTGTCATCGAACAGGCGTGTGATGCAATGTTCTTGTCTGTCCCATTGATAGCATTCATAGTCTTCCGCCGCCATCGGCAACGAGTCGTCGACATCGGAGAAATAGGGGATTACATTCGTGTGAGTGGTGGTAGTCTCGTTCTCTTTGAAATTCTCTACCTGCTCCATCACTTCACGGAATACCTCAGGAGTGTATTGTGGGGGATAGCCGTTCTTCACAAGGCAAATCTTGATATCCAACTTCAGTTGTACCCTTACCCTGTCATTGTTTAGCCAATCAGTAAATGACGACTTGGCATCGATTATCTCGCGTATCTTACACGCCAAACTCTTGCACTTTTCATTGACTACTATGCCATCTATCTCCATGTCTTCGCCATAGACGAAGTTGTTTTTGTCCCTCAGATGAATCAGAATGTCATAGAACGCTTTCTCCTCGAATGAAAGGCCCAATTTACGGAAACTTTCCCTGTCGGCTTGCATCCCTTTGAGGATATTCAGGGCTTGCTCCGTGGCCTTTTGGATGATGCTTTCAGCTGTCTCTTCCTGTGTTGCGCCGGCTTCCTGTTCGGAAAGGAACTTGCGTCTTTCGTGGTACTCCTTGATGGTTGCCTCCAGCATCTCTTGGAATTTCTTGGAGGCTATCTGGTTGGTCTTACCATATTCGGTAATCTGGTTGCGGAGAATCTTGACGAGCATCTCTAACTTAGATGCGGGCATTTTGATGTCTGACAACCGTTCGGTAAACTCGGGACCAAAGATGTCCATCTCTTCGCCATCTTCAAGAATACTCTCCACATTATTGTATTTCAGGGCTTCCTCAACCATCTTGGCCACACGCCTGTTCATCGTGTCGGTGTCGGGTGCATCTGTGCCATTCATCTTATACACCATACCCGCAATGGCCATAAAGCATTGTGCCAATGCCGACTCTTCTTCGTCGAGTTCGCCAGAGGGTTGACAGAGGTCATAGGCTTTTCGCATTCTCCTGACGTATTGCAGGAAGTATGTCTTGAATCCCACCTTCTTTGTCTTTTTTCCGTCTTTACTTTGGGTATTAAAATTCTCTGTCGATTTGAACACCTGTTCTGCAGCCTTTGCCAGAAGAATATAACGTGTGGCAGGGTCGGTATTGACATCGAGGAAGGGCGTCAGGTCGTAATCTTTAAAGAGGTTCTCTAGTACCTCCAGTAGCTCGCGGAAGAGGAATGTGGCTTGCTCAATATCGTCCTTTGTGAGTGCCACTGAGTTGTCGCCGCCATACATCTTCCGGGCTTCCATCATCTGGTCGCGGATGCCGATGTAATCCACAATCAGGCCATACTCTTTGCCAGGATATTTGCGGTTGGCTCGGCTGATGGTTTGTATCAGCGAGTGCTTCTGCAAGGGCTTGTCGTTGTACATATAGGTGAGGCATTCTACATCGAAGCCTGTAATCCACATATCGACAACAATGACGATGCGGAAATTGGATTTCTCCTGCTTGAAGGCAGCATCCAACTTGTCCGAGCGCTCGTCGTTCTTCACTCCGCCCAGATAGTTGTACATCTCCTTCTCGTCGTTGCTGCCCACGCTGGCCACCATAGCGATGGTGGGCATCTTCTCCAGTTTCTTCAATTCTTCGGGTGTCGCTTGTACTCCTACTGGTGTCTTGCGCTCTACAAACCATTCTGGATAGTGCTCCTTGAATCTCAACAGCAGATTGTAGGCAATCTCGCGCTTCGAGCATACAATCATGGCCTTCTGCACCCTTTCGGGGTCGTTGGCCACAGAAGAGACATAATGGTCGTGAATATCTTTTGCCAATCTGTCCAATCGCTCGGGCTCTCCCAATATCACCTCCAATGAACTCATGGCCTTCTTGCTCTTGGCTATGTCTTCTTTTGTCGAGCCTTCTTCTGCACATTTGGAATAGTAGTCCTCAATCTCTTTCGCCTTCTCGGCATTCAGCAGCACCTTGGCTATTCTGGGATGATATTTGATGGGGACAGTGATATTGTCGGCCACAGCCTGATCCATCGTGTAGCGGTCAATCTCGTCGCCAAAGGTCTGGTAGGTCTCTGCAATAGGGGTGCCGGTAAAGCCCACGAAGGTGGCATTGGGCAACGCCTCGCGCAGCACGTTGGCGTAGGGCTTGGATATCATGGCCTTCATATTCTCGTCGGCATCGTCGCTGAACTTGATGCGCTTCGAGCCCTCTATCTGTGTCCTGTGAGCCTCGTCGCTGAAGCAGATGATATTGGAGCGGGTATTGATGAGTCCGATGGGGTCGTCCTTGCGGTCGCAGAATTTCTGGATGGTGCAGATAAAGAAGCCGCCGCTCTCGCGTGCCCCCAGCTCTTCGCGTAGTTTCTTACGGCTTTTTACCACCGACACTTCGCCCAATCCCAGGAACTCGGTACTCTTGGTGAACAGTTTGGCTCCTTGCTTCTGAAGGTCGTCCCTATCTACAATCATCAATATGGTGGGTGAACCAATCTCTTTGGTGCAACGGAGCGATAGCTGGCGGGCGAGGAAGGCCATCGTGTAGGTCTTTCCGCATCCGGTGGCCCCGAAGTAGGTGCCACCCTTGCCGCTTTTGGTCTTGACCGATTGGACGATGCTCTCCCTCAGCAAGCGGGAGGCGAAGAACTGCGGATAGCGGCAGACAATCTCCTTCTCGTCGCTGTCGTAGTTCTCGTCTTGGAAATAGACATAGTCGCGGAATATCTCCAAGAAACGTTCGGGGCGATAGACACCCTTCACCATTGTCGCCACCTCCTCGAAAGGCATGGTCGAGACTTTGTCGCCGTCTTCCACCCTGCGCCAGGCATAGAAGTGTTCGTAAGGGGTGCGGACAGTTCCGAGACGAGTCTTTACCCCGTCGCTAATGCAAGCTAAAGCGCAATAGTGCAACAGGCCGGGAATGTCGCGCCAATAGCGTATGTTAATTTGTTCCCAGGCATCCTCAATGGTTGCATTGGCGTCGGCGGGATTCTTCAGCTCTATCACGCAGACGGGCATACCGTTCACATACAATAGCACATCGGGCCGACGGTTCTTGGTGACACCATTATTGATATAGTCAACGGTAAACTGGTTGACAACGCGGAAGATGTTTTTCTCGGGATTCTCGAAGTCTATCAGGTTGACCGTTGTTGGTTGACCGTCTTTGTCTATGGCTGGCAGTCCATCCACCATCCACTTATATACCTTATGCAAGGTGGCAAAATCTGTGTCGGCCCCCACCAACCTGACGTTGTCGGCTATTCTTTGCAGCTCCTCCTCCTTCACATCCTCGTGGTTGTCCTTCAGAAACTGGAGCAGGTCGTCCATATTTAGCACCTCTTTCCTGTTGGCTCTGGATATAGAGTCACCAAACAGATACTGCCATCCTTCTCTTTCCAAGAGGATGATAAGAGCGTTCTCATAGTCGCTCTCTACGAAATGGCCGTTGATGTTCTTTAGTTTTGCCATAGATTTTCAATTATTGATATTTTGGCCATTGTACTTCGTTTTTATCCATAATAACAGAAATTTCATTGTATATCTTCTCATTAAAAATAGGATTTTTTTGAAATATATCCTTTACATCAGAGTTAAGCCAATCGTTATTCCATAACTCTACATCTTCCTTTTTTGCAGCAATTTGACATAGCTTTTCATCTGAATTTGCGTCCTTAGCTCTATTTTCCTTAATTGTGAGACGTTGGAACCAAACTTTCCAATATCCAACATTTGCCTTCCGTTGGAATTTCTTTTCTATAAACTCATATATTTTTGTTTCCTCTAACTTATTTGGTTCCAATGACAATATTTTTCCTATACATAATACAACAGCAGCATATGTCCTAGGATTATGGTATGCAATATCAACAAGAATACTAATAAGAACATTAGGATTGTCCTCTTTAAAAATAGATATGGGATATATTCTATCAATAAATTTACTTAAAGCAATAGAAAGGCTACCTGAATTTGGATATTTTTCGGACAAAGAGTGAATTAAAAGCAGATGCTTTTGTAATGTTTTTTCACCCTGTTTTGATTCAATCCAATACAATTTGTCAGGCTTTATAACATCATGTATAATATTGTTCGAAACAAATGTTTTTTGCGTATTAATTTTCAAATTCAATTCGCACAACACTTCAGTTAATAATTTGGCAATCTTGATTGCATCTTCTTGAGTGTTGGCGAAAATTTTATAGTCATCTCGATATCGTAGTATTTTATAATCTATATCATTCTGAATTCTTCTGGAAAGTATCAAATCTGCGTAACCCAATACCATCTCAGCAATAAAATCCATTAAAACACATCCCTGCGGTATGCCATTTGTTTGCCTATAAGACATTGTTTGGATTAAGTCATCTATTATGCATCCGACCAAAGTTGGGCTTGGGTCATTCCTGTGTTCCCGGGCTACATCTTTTTCATGCATAGCCCATCCTATTGAATGTGTATAAATTGAACTATAGCAATCTGTTATATCGGTAGTTAAAACATAGTCATAATGCAATGCTAACTCTATTGATTGCTGTTCAATTGCTTGCCACCAATTTAATACATTAGAAACAGTATCCTGTTTTAAAAAATTATTGTCATCCACGTCTTGTAGAGGAATACTAAAACATTCTATGAGAGGATTTTTACGAAACTCTTTGAATCTATCTTGAATATGTTTCCAGTTATCTTCTTCTGTAATTCTATTAACCAAGCATACATAAATAGCAGGATTAATAATTTGAAATGGTCTCCAAGAAAAATTACCATCTTTATTTGTGAGAAATTTGTAGTTAACATTCTCGCAATCTTTGGGCTCCGACACCTTTATGTCATATACTTTTTTACCTTTTAAAACATTTCCAAGTTCAGATAATAATGGTTGAAAATCGAAATACTTTGGTAAATCAAGCGTACAGAACTTGCTTGATTGCAAAAAAAAGTCTCGGGCTTCCTTATTTGATAATTCTAGTATCGTTTTTTTCTTTTTCATATATCTCTTCCTTAAAAATTTCTCTTTACCAGCACCAAGCATATAATCTTATATCTGTTCCTTTAGAGCATCGGTTATTCGCTGACGCTTAATGTAACACTTGTAGAAATTCACTTATTACATTTTACAATGTCTATTTAATTCGATTAAAACAATTTATTTAAATCAATATAATACCCTATTGCTTTTAACTCTTTTAATAAGTCGAATTCCCAATTATCGGAGTTGGTATATACAACACCTTGTAAGTCTGAAGGTAGCTCCAAGCCTTTCTCTGCGATAAAAACGACACGCTCTCTGCCAAGTTTACCCATAAAGAAACCTGCTTCCAATACGACATTCTGTCTCGCTCTTGATTTATAGTCTTTTTCCTTATTTGCCTTACCTGAATCATCAGCAGTAAATAAACAGATCGCACAACTGATGTCGCTGTGTTCCTCAAGTTTTTCAATAATTGTTTTGCCCTTATTAGCTTGTTCGGATAAAATGACTGGCTCAATTCCTTGCTTTTCCACACATCGAGCAACAGACTGTTTAAGCACCTCATTATGTCCGTGAACTAAAAAAATCTTAGAAAAATTGTCTGTTTTATGTTCTTGATTAGGAGTTGAATTATGTTCATCATCCTTTTCTTTGATTTCGGACAAATATTCGCCAAACACTTTTTTGCATATTTCCAAATCGTCTCTACAAGCCTTAACAAACTCATAATCTGGAGTGTCGCCCCAAAAAACAGTTAATGAAAAAGGTAACTTTTTAAATTCATTAACCTCGTAACTTTTATCTCCATAGTACTTACGTAAAAAGCGTTCTGTTTTGCTTCTCCATGCCTCAAAATCGGATGATGAAGCGGTAACTCCTTTATTAATCAGATTGTCTATTTCTGCAATAATCTCTTCAAATTTTCTAATATTTTCCATATTATTATTATTTTATTCTTCAAAACTTCCACGAATCAACATAGGACAGATGTTTTTGAGTTGAACTTTGAGTACTTCTGCTATTCGTTGACGCTCAATATAGCATTTGTGTATATTGACTATCTCACGTTGAATAGAGATGTCTGGGATTGGGATTGCCACATCGTTCATATCATCCATCGTGAACCCCTCTCTTGCACTTCCCCAAGAGTTGAAACGGGCATAGCGGTCAAACTCTGGACGGTTGAAATACATAAAAAGATATTCTGGAAGTAACTTTTTTGTATCTCTTACTCTAAAAACAGTGTATGCCGATGATACGATGTAAGTTTCTTTAGAATCATTAATGGCAAGAGTTATTTTCTCTCCATTTCGCGATGTAACAGGAACAAATACAAAATAGTCTGGTTTTACCACTATGTAAGGTGCCAAAGAAACACCTGCCATATCTGCCTTTGTGTCAATGAACTTCTTTTCTATAGAAACTCCACGAAGATTCTTCAAGGTATATATACCCTCGCTATTTCTTTCGTCGCACACTTCAATGAACTCTCCAATTTTCAATTTTTCATTTTCGGCTTTCAATTTATCCATAAACCCATTGCAAACAAGTTTCAAATCATCCACTTTGCTTTGGTAGGCGGCGAGGTTGTTTTGGAGCGACAGATAAACATTAACGTATTTGCGCTGCTGCTCAATGTCTGGGAGAGTGATATCCATGTCACAAAAATCTTCCCAAGAGAAAGTCTCTCGAGCACTGCCCCATGAATTGAAGCGGGAATACCTGTCAAACTCTGGACGGTTGAAAAACATAAACAAATAATTGGACAACAACAAATCTGGTTGGCTTACTCTAAATACAACGTAGGAGGAAGAAACGATATAAGTATCTTTTGAAGTGTTATGAGCCAGAGTAATCTTTTCACCATTCCTCGAGGTTACTGTTACATAAGCGAAGCTATCAGGCCGTACGAGAATATATGGAGTAAGTGAAACACCTGCCATATCTGCTTTTGTTTCAATAAACTCTTTTTTGATAGAAATCCCCTTTACGTCATCTAATGTATATACGTTAGATGAATTACGTTCATCACAGAGTTCTATGAGCTCCCCCAATTTGTACTTCTTCAATCCCATAACGCTATTCTTGGTTTAGTTTTGCCTCGATTTCTTCAATGGTTGGAATGGTTCCCTCCACCTTTGCGGGATAGAATTGCTCCAGTTCATATTCGGATATGCCTATGGGCTGACTGCTCGATTCCAAAGCATATTTGGCCTGTGTGTTGTCCTTGCTTCGGCAAATAAGCAGTCCTATGGTGGGGTTGTCCTTGCCTTCTTCACGCAGTTGATGGTTGACAGCGACCACATACGAACCAATCTGTCCTATGTCGGCAGGGGTAAACTTGCCAATTTTTACCTCAATAACGACATAACAGCGGAGGCGCAAATTATAGAATAACAAGTCGATGAAGTTTTCAGTATGCCCAATCTGCAGCCGGTACTCCCTGCCCACGTAGGCAAACCCGGTACCCAGTTCTACCAAGAAGGCGGTGATGTTATTGAGCAGCGCCATTTTCAGTTCTGCCTCGTTATGCTGTTTGGCAACACCGGCAAATGCAAAATTGTAAGGGTCTTTGGTCAGTTCTTGTGCCAAGTCGCTCGAGGTGTCGGGCATAGTAGTGGCAAAGTTTGTAACAGACTTCCCCGAACGCTCATACATTCCTGTATCAATCCAATTGAGTAGAAGAGAACGGCTCCAGCCGTTTTCTATGGATTGGTGTACATAATACAACGCCTTGTTCACGTCGCCTTTCACCTTGTCGAGGATGAGTTTGTGATGACCCCAAGGCACCATGAATATTGGCGATTGAAAATGCTGTGGCAAATCGGGCAATAATTTGCCCTCAGGTTGGGGGCAAATTAAAGTTTCCTTGTTCCCGTCTATTTTGCCCCCAGCTTGGGGGTAAAATTCAACCGTCTCGGAATAAAGGAGATAGAAACGGCGACAATATCTTAAATTAGTTGACGAGAGTCCTTCGGCAGTGGGCATCGCTTTCTTCAAATCCTTGCTGAGTTGGTCGATGACCCCTTCGCCCCAGCGCTCTTCCACGTGCATTTCTACGATGTCACGCCCAAGTAGAAAGTTATATATCAATTGCTCGGTGTTGACTTTTAGCGCGGCTCTGACTTGGCACAGCCGATAACGCGCAACCAAGGTCTCCAACCACTGCTGGTATTCTTTGTCAATGATGGTTATTGCCTTACTCATAATTTGTGTTTCTTCTTGTTGTTTACTCTATCCCATATCCAATGCCTTTAAATGCCTCTTCGAGCATCCGCTGCGATTCTTTCTCCCTTTGCATTAGTTTTTTCATCTCCTTTTGAATGCGTGCCATCTCCTTGGGATAGTCGATTTCCAAGTCGTGGTCGATAAACTCAATATACTTGCTCGGCACCAACGTCCAGTTGTTCTGCTCAATCTCCTTGATGCCAACACTACGGTAGAGTTCGGGCTCTTCGAAATGTGTACCGTCTGTGCCGACGCTCTGCCATTGGTGATAGAGGTCTGCCACACGCTGAATCTGTTCGGTGACGAGCTGCACCTTTTTCTTCTGTTCACCTTTCACCGGGTTTTCCGTCCAACGGCGCAGGTCCATAAAGAGGATTTCGTTCTCCCTGTTACGAAGCTGCCGACCATGATATTTGCCACCTTTCTTGTTTTGGTTCAGTATCCAGAAGGTGACGCTGATATCAGTCGTGATAAACAGCTCTCGCGGCAGAATGATGATAGCTTCCACCTTGTCATTCTGTATCAGTTTCTTTCGTATCTCGAGAGCATCGGTATCGCCCAAAGCACCATTGGCCAACAGGAATCCCGCCACACCCGAGAGGGGCTTCAAATGTGAAAGCATGTGCAGAATCCACGCATAGTTGGCGTTGCTCTCGGGGGGAGTGCTGTAATCTGTCCAACGTGAGTCGTTCTTTAGATTTTCGTTATACCAGCCTTTCAGGTTGAAAGGTGGGTTGGCCATGATGTAGTCGAAATATAGCCCCTTGTGCAGGTCGTTGGTGAAAGAGGAGTCGCTTTCACTTCCCAGATTGTGGCTGATGCCACGAAGGGCGAGATTCATCTTGGCCAGTCGATAAGTGGCAGCCTCTTTCTCCTGTCCATACACATTGATACGGCTGATGTCGCCTTGCTTGGCCTTCACCAGTTCTGTACTCTGGATAAACATACCACCCGAACCACAGCAAGGGTCGTAGAGTGTTCCGTCGAATGGCTCTATGACTGTGGCAATGAGCTGAACGACATCGTGAGGCGTATAGAACTCGCCTTCCTCCTTCGTGGCATTGACGGCAAACTCTTTCAGGAAATATTCATACACACGGCCTATTAGGTCTTTCTCTGTGCCAAAAGCCTTGTGGCTGATTTTGTTGACCTCATCCACAATCTTCTTCATATCGTTGGCACCGAGGTTGCGCTGGGTGAACGTGCCTTCCACAAAGCAACCCTTCAATGTGGGGTTGGTCTCACCAATGCTGCGCAATGCTGTGTCGAGTGCTACATTCAATTGTGGCGCTGCCGTATTGATGATAGTCGACCAACGCGCCTCTTTTGGCAGGTCGAATGTGCCGTCGGCAAAGGTGGCATCATCGAAGAATGCCTTGCGGATTTCCTCATCGTCGGGGTCTAACCCTTGTTTGATAAGTGTTTGTCGTAGATTTTCCACGCCATCCTCGTACTTCTCGCCAATGAAACGGAGAAACACGAGCGTCAGCATCATATCTCTCTTCTCGAAAAAAGAGCCGGAGTTCTTAGCTTGTCTGAGTATATCCCTGCACTTGAACAAAATGTTGTCAAGGTTCAAAGGTTCTTCTTTCTTTGTTGTTCTTTTAGCCATAGCGATTATTTCATTTCAAAAGAGGTCTTCTACTCCTCAGATAGTTCTCCTCGTTTGTATTTGTCAATAAGGACGTTTCGTAAATATGCATGCAGATTGCCTAGAAACAGGTTCACTGCAAAGAGAGCATCAAAAAGTTTAAGGGAGTCAAGCATCACTTGGGCTTCTACAACTTCCTCGCATCTGCTTACATATAGCTTTTCTGTATCAAGATGAGTTTCCATATTGCGCTCGTCTCTCCACCAAGAGGATGTTCGGGCATGATGGTCGAGCAATGATGATAGCTGTTTATATTGAAGCTCTAATTCCGTAGGGAAATAATTAATTATGGTACCAACTTTATTCCATTCAGATCTCATTATTGTATTTCCTTCAAACCCATATAGTTTTTTGAATCCCTCGTTAAGAACAACCTTCATTTTCCCACGCATAAAACGTTTGTCGTAGTCGCTGTCTGCCAGCATGGAATATTTGCCGATGACCATACAGTCAATCATCGTTATTATCGCAAACTGCATGACAGAGACAATGACACCATATACATGGTGGCCATCGTCATCGTAGCTTTTAAATTGTTCCAACATCTTGGCCAGCATTGGCAAACCTTCCGAGTACTGAGCTACATCTTCGTCTATAATAGATATAAGTTTCTTTCGGGTGGCTTCGTCGAGACGGTTCCCATTATAGCGGGTATCCCGAAAGAATCTTTCATATCGATAGTTTAGTATCGGCGAATATTGGATATTATCTAATTCGTCCATCTTTTTTAGGTAGATACATCATATCACCACTCCTTCTGGCATGTGTTGAATGACTTTGCCGAAAAGCAGTTTGCCATTAGCATGCTTGTTACGCTTGACGCCGTCAGCACCCCAAGTGCCCCATTGTTTAAAGAAGAAAGCGGAACCTTGCCGTTCTGTCTGTTCTTGGATGGAGAGTACCCACTCTTTTTTCATCGGGCGGGCTTGGGGGCCACTCTCGCCACCGACAATGACCCAGTCGATATTATCAAGGTTCAATTCACCGAGATCTTCAATCAAGGGTTCGCAGGAGAGAAAACGTATCGGAGCGGGAAGGTTACGAAGGCAGTCAATGCGAGATTTTGAAGATTGACATTCCACGGTCACACCCAGCCAAGCATTAGCAGGCACATTATGTGAATGGAAATACTCGGCCATACGTTCGGCACGTTTAGTCAACAACTGGTAGCGATGTTGTGGGGTATGTCGGATAGTGTCCATCACACGGTCGATGAACTCAAATGGCACATCCTTGTGGAAGAGGTCGCTCATGGAGCAGACAAAGATGGTATGCGGTTGCCGCCAAGTGAGTGGTTCTTCAAGGCAATCTTCATGAAGTGTCACCTGAAAACCGTTGGCATATTTCCTCAGCCCCATGGCCTTCAAGCGACGTGACATCACTTCGGCGTAGCAATGTGCGCAGCCCTGTGAAATCTTATCACAGCCCGTGATAGGATTCCAAGTTTTGTCTGTCCATTCTATTTTGGTTGTCTTCATTGTTTTGTTATTTTATACGAAACAATGCGCTTCTCTTTATACACCTTATCATAATTGACAAGTGGCGTCCGTTCATTATAATCAATTAATTTCTCTTTCTTCATCTTTTTCAACTCGTCGGATGCATGTTGGGGAATATGCCCCTGCTCCAAGGTGAAATCATATACCTCCCGGTTTGTCTGCAACTCTCCGTTCAATATTTTTTGTCTTAAGTCTTCTTGGAAAGACTCAATTTTTGTAAGTTTCTTTTCTCCAAAAAGTTCGAGTTGTCCCTTTTTCTTATCGTCATCGATGTCAAAGTTTGCCTCACCATTGATCGTATTCTTTTTCCACACGGTTTTTAAGAACTTATCGACAGCAAGAGGATGTTTTGCACCAAAGATAATGCCATAGATATTGGCGACTTTCTTTATCGTAAACGGATAGAGTTTTAACTTTGACTCTTGGGGTAGGCGCTCCTTCAGCTGCTCAAGGATGCTTCGATGAACATATTTGTATGGATTTTGGCGAACTTTATCCATGTCAATCTTCATGTTGGTTTGGAATGCATCAGTCTCACCAAATCGAATAAAGTATGAAGATGAAAGATAATACAGGAAATCTGTTTGAGGGAGTTTCTCCAAATCCGAGAGGTATTTGTCCGCCAAGAACTTCATGCCATTTTGATCAAGAAAGACCAATGCAGGATGGGCATATATGGTGCTGTGACATTTTGGAAACAGTTCAGCAAAGTCTTTATTATAGAATTGTAAAAAGAGGTATTTGTCGTAGAGTCTGCTCAGTTCTTTTTCCTCGCCAATGTATTGCTCACAGCATTGTTTCAACGAGTTGAACTTAGATGTGTCATATTCATTCAGGCAAACATGAACCCTGCATCTTTTCTGAAATATATTGCCTGCTTGGCCATTTATCTGTTGAAGAATTCTAATGGGACTTCCAGCAACACCATTGAGGTCGCGACCCGTACCAGCGAAAAAATCAAAAATGCAAATGTCATCATCAGCATGACTCATCACGAATGTAGGCAACCACTCTTTGAGATAGTCCTCAAAGATTTCGAGTTTCACAATAGTTCCTTCGTCAAAAGGGTGGTCATGAAGGTTTTTCGTCGCCATTTTTATAAAATATATGCAAATGCAAAAATACGAAAAAATTTTAATATGGCAAAATATATTTGAATGCGTGAATGTGGGAATGTGTTAATGCGTTAGTGGGGTTAAGAGATGTATGGTGGAGAGAGGTGAATTGTGGAATAGAAAAGGGATGTTGAGAGACCACCGACGGATCGCCGAGAGGTCACCGTGGTTTGCCGTCGGCTTGGCTGACAAGGATTGTCAATAGTCTTTGCATAACCGGCCTCTTTTCTTCCGATTCATGGCACTATGCAGAGACCTGGAATAGACAAGCTTCCTACGTTCTTGCGAATGGATCATTCATTGTCCCCCTCTATGATTTCCCAATGTCCGTATCGTCTGCCACCCACTCGTTTTATCTTGTTGTCTTCCTGTAACTTGTTCATATATCGTACCAGCGTCCTTCTGGCAATTCCAAGAGTATTGGACAGATTGTCCATCGTGGCTGACGGCTTGGCGCGTAAGGCGCCTATAATCCTTAGTGCCATAGTGCCATCCAAGGCGCTGTCGGATTTGGCACTATGGAATTCATCGCCCATGCTATGCTTGTACTCCTCAATCTGCTTCAGCAGGTTGTCGCAATGATGCTGGAGCATGAAGGTCTTGAAATTCTTTGAGTCTTCTGCTTCTTCGCTTTGTCATTTTTTCTTGAATGGCAAAATGTATTTTTTTACGGCTTTTAAAAATGTAATACTGAAATAATATGGTCGCCGAGAGGACATGGAGAATGCGTTTGATCCAGCCCGATGCACTTGGCCGTGCTAGCGTCGCAGGCCCTGTCTCCGATGGAGCCAGGCAGAGTGTGGGAATGCTTTTTTAATGTGTGAATGTGGGGATGTGGGAATTTGTGGATTTTATAATCCACAATTCCATAACGTTTTGAAGAAGTCAAGGACATAAAGGCATTCTATGCCGTCGATGGTTCGGCTGAGTTTGTCGAGAGATACCAGTATCCGTCGGCTTTCGGGGTATTCGTCGGCAAAGGCTTTGAGACCTTTGAGGTGACGTCGTTGGATTTCTTCCGCTGACTTGATCTCTATCGCCACTCTGGCATCGCCAATGACAGCATCCACCTCGATACCTGTGTAGGTGTGCCAATAGGATAACTCTTCCTCCGAATGTGTGTATTGCAGCCATGCATAGATTTCCTGAATCACCAAGTGCTCAAAGGCATGGCCGTAGTCAGCACTACCCCGCACCAGCTCTTTGCGGTGCAGCAGGTGGTTGGCCACACCGATATCGAAATAGTAGAACTTCGGCGCCTGCATC
>Ga0326513_10001323_pt1 | contig 19740 bp, 32 predicted proteins | sample 2_2465_0518_D_FD_203654 | JGI IMG/M metagenome (GOLD analysis project Ga0326513, IMG submission 203654) | Bovine rumen microbial communities from UC Davis, California, United States - 2_2465_0518 | ecosystem: Host-associated > Mammals > Digestive system > Stomach > Rumen | place: USA... | reverse complement strand
TAACCCCACTAAGACATGAAAATAACCGTTCTGTGTTAGGCTTCTTTTGGCTCTGTGTTCAATGACCTTGTAGACCCCTTCCGGGGCGTCAACGAGCCATTTAATGCAATCAGTTTTCGGCCCGATCATAGCTGTACACCCCGATGCGGCTTTTGCTCCCGTCCCTGTTCGTGACCTCTTTAAGTTCGGTCTTGATCGGGATGCCGTCGCGTCGAATGTCGTTTATACGGCTTGCCAATCGGTAAATGCCGAGGCCGAGCGCGTCCCGCTGAGTAATTGACCCGTGGCGGTTGAGGTAAAGAATTATCTTGTCTGTTTGTGTCATGCTGTCCACCTCATGCAAACGGCAAATCCGCGCCGTCTGGAATACTCATAAAGTCATCTGTTGCCGGTTCGGGCGGCTGTTCGGTCGCGGCCTTCTTCTCGCAAAATTCCTGTGATTCAACCACTATTTCGGTGGTGTACACTTTGCCGTTTTTGCCCTCATAAGACCCGGTTTGAATATGGCCCGTTATGGCTATCTTTGTGCCTTTAGTCAGCCACTTTTCCGCGAAATCGGCGGCTTTTCCGAACGCCACACAGGTGATGAAATCGGCCTCGCCTTTCTTCATGCGGTCAACCGCTAAGATATACCGGGCGATGTTGAGGCCGTCGGCGGTGGTTCTGATTTCGGGCGACTTTGTAAGCCGCCCGATCAAAATAGCTTTGTTCATTCCGCATCCCCCTCGATCATTTCCGCAAGTGTCGGTTCCTCTTTCGCCTTTTCGATGACCTTGGCGACGTCTTCCATAACGTCGAAAATCTGCCGGGCGTACCCGATGGATTCCCGAACGGCTAACAGATCGAGAAAGACCGTTGACAGAACCTTGTAAACCCCTTCAAGGGCTGTGAGATCGTTGCAATCGAGTGTAATAGTTACGTGTGCTTTTTCCCTGTTCGCTAAGTCATAGTGATAACTTGTCATGTCCATGCCTCCTTTGCTTTATCTGCGTTATCAAGAATGTTTCTGTACTTGCCTAATGTAAGCTGTTCTAATGTTTCGACCTTGCACCCGGCGCACAGCTTGCTTTCATCAATGCCGTTTTCGGCTATCCATTTTCTAAAGGCTTTCACTTCCCTTGCGTTGAGCGTTTCCGCTTTCTTTTCCTCGGCCTTTATGGTGTCCTGTGCCTCGATCGCGTTCTTTACTTCCTCGGCGCTTGCTAAACTGTCATCACAGCCGAACCCCAAAAAGCCCAACGCCCGGCCGACCGCCGACGTTTCGCAGTTCTCGATGTACGATGTCTTGTTGATATATGACGCGGCCTTGACCTCAAAGGCGTGGCCTGTTGCCAGTAGTGTGCCGCCGTCATAAACGTAGGCTTTGACCGTGACCCGTTCGCCGTCATCCTCTAAGATTTCGGTTGAGATCGTGCCGAGCGGGAAAACGTAGCGAAACGCTTTAATGCGCTCGTTGACCATCACATAGTTTTTACCTTTTACGTCAATGCTCTTTACATTGGCGTTGGCGGTCGCCATATCCTCTCTAATTGCGTCTTGTGTCATCCGTTCCCCCTTTCATTACGGGCGTATTGTCTTGTAACCGTCTTCAATGTCATCATGCAGAATTAACAGAAACCATTTCGGCGCGGCGGCGCTCTCTATCCACTCATAGACGCAATCAGCGCAATATTCGCCGTGGTCGTCGAAGTCGTAATAATACTCCCCGAGCGGCCCTTGACATTCCGCGCAAAAATGGCGTGGCGGTTCTCTCCTCATTCAAGCCCCCCATTCTGAGCCGCGATCAATAACGCCCACGCGCCCCCGGCGATGAAAAGAAACAGCCCCGCAACGGGGTTATCGTCAACGGCGCAAATGCCGATGATAGACGCGAACGCCCCCGCCGCGAAACTGCCCTTTATTAACCCCTCTCTAATTGCTCTCATGTTGCCCCCCTTTCGCAAAACTCTAAAACCTCTTTGATACGCACCCGGCGCGGCCTCTCTAGAAACACAGCCGCCGGGTATTTTTTCGATTCCTTCATATCCCTTATGAGCCGCTCGACCGTCCGCACTGAGCAATCCAGATAAACAGCTAAGTTAGGGATTGAAATATAAGCCCGCTCACCCTTCATGCGTGAAATAGTCAAGGCTTACGCCGAAATACTCAGCCACCTTGGCGACGTTCTCAAACGTCATCGCGCCGCCCCGGCTCTTCATGTTGCTAAATGCGGATTCCGTGATGCCTGTTGCGCGTGACACATCCGCGAGTGTTACGCCCTTGTCTTTAGCTAACTTCAAGATTTTGTCGTACATTGGCCCCCCTTTCGCTATATCTTGTTGTGGCGAGGGCTTCACAACCGTGATAAAATTACTACTACGATCTTTATTATTTGATTTTGTGTGTGTTCAAATTTGTGTGTTTTTTGGTTTGAAATATACGGCTGTGAAGTCCTCAAGGTAAAAGTTATCACTTTACAGGCGTATAGTCAAGCTTTATTTTTCACGCTTGTGAGGTGGCATGATGTATCCTGTTTTTGAACTGCTCTTGAAGGTGCGCGGAATAACCGCCGCCGATTTCTGCCGAGACACCGGCATCGAACAATCAACTATTAGCAACTGGAAAACGCGCGGAAACTATCTCAAGCCCGAATTGGCTTTTGTTGTGGCTGACTATTTCGGGGTTTCTTTGGATTACCTCATGCGCGGAAAACTGAAAGACGGGAGCGCCCCGGAAATCAAAAAGAAGGAAATCTATGCATTGATCGAGGCGGCGAACAAAGCCGACCCCGCCGACATCACAGCCGCCACAAAACAATTAGAACGGCTGAATATGTACGCGGAATTGGTGCATGATCTGACAGGTAAAATAAATGTATTGGCAAAAAACAAAAACGGGTAAATATAGATATTTCGAAAGTTATATCGAGCCGGTCACGCGGATAAGGAAAACTGCTTCTGTTACGCTTGACAAGAACACGACAAAGGCGAAAAAACAGGCGCAGGCGCGTTTAAACGCCCGTATAAGCGAATTAACAGGCGAGACAGGCAAACCCTCGAATATGACGCTTTCGGGGCTTGTAGAGGCGTACAGGGCCGCACAGGGGCAAATACTGCGCCCGCAAACCCTCGCGCACAACGTTATAATCATGTCTAAGGTCGCGGAAATGTTCGACGGTATCCCGGTGGACAACCTAACCGCCCGTTTAGTGTCTGAGAGATTCGCCCGGCTTGACGCCACACCCACAAAGAAAAACGGCAGATTAAGGCAACTTAGAACGCTGTTAAGGTGGGCTTATAGAATGGATTATGTGAAGGATGTCTCTTGGCTTGACAAGCTGACACTATACCCCGATGACGTCAAGGCCCGGCGCGATCTCAAATATTTAGAATCAGAAGAACTAAAAAAGGTGATTGAATCAGCCGATGCCGAGTATGGTTTATTGATTTCGGCTTTAGCCCTTTCGGGGCTGAGGATAGGCGAGGCGTTAGCCCTTGACGCGTCCGACGTCGACACGGTGATTCACGTTACTAAAACACTATCACCGACAACCGGCGAGATCGGCCCGACAAAGACCCACGAAAGCAACCGGGATATTTACATACAAAAGGAATTAAAAGAGGTGTTGGACAGGGCGAACAAAAGCGGGCCGCTGTTTGCAAAGGCCGGGCGAAGGGTCAATTACTATAAATTCAATACTTATTTCGGTGACCTCACTAAACAGGTCTTAGACCGCCGCCTAACCCCCCACGCCTTGAGGCATACACACGTATCTTTATTAGCCGCCGCCGGTGTGCCTCTTGAGGTGATCGGGCGCAGGTTGGGGCATAACGATAGCAAGATAACACGCGAGATATATTTCCACGTTACCGAATCGCTAAAAGACAAAGACGCGGCACTGCTTGACGCTATCACTTTATTGTAAAACCTACGCCGCACCTACGCACAAATAAAAAAAGCCCGCTTTTGCTTAGAAAAACGGGCTTTTGTAATATCATAATTCCTAATTTTGAAATGTGGCAACCACGGCAAAAGCCGCATTTTTACGCGGTTTTTCTATGACAGAATCTGACAAACTCTGGCAAAGAAACCTACGCAAAACCTACGCCGAGCATGTCCCGCCATGTGTCTATGTCACACTTGCCGGTTTCCTTCAGCTTTCTAATCTGCTGATACCTTTTCACGGCGTGGGCCACGTTTTCGCCCCATTCCGCATCGAGGGTTAGGGCCTTGCCGTCTTTGCCTTTGATTTCGCGGCTTCTTAGGATTTCTTGACACAACAAAACAGATGTGCCCTGTGTTTCGTTGTCTGGCAGAATCTTAGCCGTAAAGGGTAGCGGCGCCCCTAACAGGTCGGCCCAATCGCGGGCGTTGACTTCCCCGGCGCCGTTCCCGGTGCATAGGTTCGTGCCGTCGCAGATTCTGTCCCACTTGTATTTAGTCATCGCCGCCATGTCGCCTTTGCTCCATTGGTGGTTGAGTTCGAGCGGCTTTAATTTCCCGGCTGAGTCTTTGACTCCTTTATAGCCACGGGCTTTTAGAATTTCCGTTGCCAGATATGCCGACGTTGAGGCACTGCCTAATTTTAGATCGAGCGGGGTTATAGTGTAGCCGTCGGGGTTGCCCCGCCTGTAAGCACAATAAAACTTTTTATTGCCGCCCCATTCGTTTAATGGAACATTGACAAATGGCTGTTGGGCGTCTATCCGCCATTGTGCGCCGCAATCGTATTTTGATACGGTGTTAGGGCCGTCGCAGGCGGTCAGCACGAACCAATGCCATTTCGCGTTAGGGCTTTGTGTGCCGTCGCTAAATATGACTATATCCCCGGCCTTTAGATCATAAATTGAGGTTATCTTTCTAAACCCCCATTTGACCAAAAAGCCCATGCCGTTGATTACGGTTATGCCCCCGGCGGGCTGATTCACGTAACCGAGGTTGTACAGGGCGCGGGCCACTAACCTATCACACGATATTAGGCCGTCTGAGCAAGGCGGCATCGCCTTTGAATCGCCGTATTTATAATGACCGTTGTGGGCCATCTTGTAAACGTCCCTAACGGCCTTTAAAAGCGTTTTAGAGTCCATTTCGATATTCTGGTAGTCTATATAACAAAATGCCTTTATGCGGGCGTCTGCGGCCTTGTAGCGCTTAACAGCGCAGGCATCCCCGTTGCGGTCATATGCGGCATTTGAGGTGTTACCTTCACCGCAAAGAAAAGAATCACCCTCAACGGACAGAACGCGCCCCATGTGGCTGTGTTTGAAGATAACGAGCGCACCGGGGCGAGGTGTCTGCCCTGTCCGCCCCTTACGCAAAAAAGCGGCCTCGGTACTAAAGACCGAATAGCCGCAATATGTTTGTTCGCTCATGCACCAATTTGCGAGGGCTTGTTCTTTGCCGACCGTTTCAAGTTCGATGGCAAATTGATAGGTGGCACACCACGGTTGGCCTTGACACCCGGCAAGCCCGGCGGCGTTAACCGTATCACTGAAACGCTGTATATTTTCCCCGGTTTCGGCGTACGGTATAGCCGCGTAGGCTTGTTCAGACGCCCTTATAGCCTCAAGCGCCGTCATTTCTGTGCGCGTCGACGTAAGCTTCAGCCGCCGCATATATCGCAGCGCTCAGCATCTCGCATATCAAGCCAGCCGTGGCCAGTTTGTGGTTGCCTGTCGAAATCCCGGCAATAGACGCTCCCAGTGAGCCAAGAAACGCAGCCGCCATCATCCAGAATTTTCTGCTTGTCAGTTTTTCCTTCATCTCGTCACCTATCACAGATTCTCCGCTAAGACTGCGTCTACGCTGAGGTTATCGGTTGTCCACCGTGTGACCTGTGGGAAATTGTTATAACAGGCTAGGAAGTTTCCTTCTGTGCTAAGTGTGTAAACTTCCAGTTCGTGGCCCTTCTCAATCGCGTATGCCGCTACTTCAGCCGTGAGATTAACGTAGTTAGTATTGATAGGGATACCATCACGGGCGTTATCAATCCATGTTTTAGTAAGCGTTCCCGGGCTTCCCAAACATCTCACCGTTGCATCTATCGTATACATGGTTTCAAGAGTTCCGAAAAACGAGAAATTATTCAGAAGCCCGTGCTGACTTACCCTGTTGTAGACTTCGGTCTTGCCCGCACTTCCCGCTACTCCGCTTTTGCCGTCAAGATAGACGTTTATATTTGTCTTTTTGACGATGTCTAAGAACTGGTCGAACGTAATACGGTCAGTATTGGCGGCATACCACGCGGCATAAGTCACGCCCGCGACCGAATCATGAGACATGACATATATCCCATCGCTCGTAACGTCAACATCAGCTTCCACAATGGTGAAGCCTTGATTAAACGCCTCTATGAATGCGGTCTTCGAATTGCCCTCTATCTGCGATGTATGCCACCCTTGATGAAGGACAGACCTTGTATCCTTAGCCGCCCCACCGCCGCCTGTCGGTATCTGGTTACCATTTACGTCATATATAGCCATTATTAAACCTCCAATGCGTAGACCTTAATGGACTTGACGGTTAAACCCGGCATCGAATTGGTTTCTGCACCGATATAAGCGTAATTAGCCGCCGTAACTATGTCTCTATTGCTGTCTTTAGAGAATACTTCTGTGCCGTCTTTATATACTCTAATCATACGCTTCCACTGTGAACTCCCCCCGCCCGTTGTAACTTTAAGCTTAGAGTTCGCAAAGAAATCTTTAGCCGCTTCCACGGTTTGCGGCGTGTTCCAAGTGCCGTCATATATTGTCCAGTTGCCAGCGGTCGGATCATACGCTACGCCACTCTTATTTCCGTTGTACCATGAAAAGATTCTGGCTCCGAGAGTAGACGCCCATCCGGAAGCATCAACCGCGCCGACTTCTATTTCATACGCGTGATTCTCTCCGAGTATCTGCCCAAGCATAACGTAATCTGTTGTACTGTAAAGATGTACACCCGCGGCGTCCTGTGTAGCCGTGCCGCCAAGTGTGGCGACCAATCCTTGTACGGAATCCGTTAGCCCTTGTGTAAAGTCCCAATTATAAAGATAATTAGAACTCGGTGAAACTGTCACGGTAAAGGTAGCGGTTTTATCTCCATAGATTGCCGTGATTGTCGACGTTCCGGCAACTAACGCGCCAGACAGTGTGTAATCAGACGCACTTAAAATGGACGTTGTACCATCTGCGTATGCGGCAGTGACAACGAGGTCGGCCTTAAGGTCATCGAGAGCATCGCTGTCGTAGACCGTGCCGCTCTGTGTATATACTGCGGAAATGCTCTGGAGTCCTTCTGGCGGATAAAAAGCGTCGTAAAGCGCGTTATAACACTCTTGCGCGTCTGGGTCTGTATATGCGACTTTTTGGGCAAGCTGAAGGATGGCCTGTTTAACTGCGTCACTTAATCCGCCGCCTGCGCCCCCAACAAATCTGCCCGCAATAAGAGCGTCCTTAAGAGTCATGCCGTCACCTCCTTACTGCTCAACCCAGTTTTCTCCATCCCACACTGACATCTTGCCTGTGGAGATGTCGAGGACGATGGAGCCCTGTAAGAGCGTCTGCGTCGGGATGTCCGCGATTTCGGATGTGTCGCTGACAGTGAACTCCTCGTGGGCTTTCGCATATGTCACGCCGCCCTCGGTCACTACTTCGATGTGATCATTCCATGATTTGACAGCCATTTCTTTTAATCCCCCTGTTTCTTTAGATCGTCGATACGGTTGTTAGTTGCTTTTAAATCATCTTTTACAAGCGCGATGTCTTTCTCCGCGCCATACATCCGATCAATTAGATTGTTATGTGCCGCCACTTTCTTTTCTAACTGTTCGAGCCGGTACATAACTAATTTATTAGCCGTCATTATCCCGGCAAGCGAACCAACGGCAGTACCTATTAGGCTTAATATTGCTACTATGATTTCAGTGCTCATGTAACGCCTCTCACTGGTTCTTTAAACGCTGATACAAGTAATAAGCTGTTATTTTGACTTTTGCGGCGTTTGTTCCTAAGTTTCGCAGATAACACCCGCCCGGCCTTATCTGAGTAGCTAATACGCTTGTCGACCCGGTGCCGCTTGTCGTGGCGTTCTGGATGCTTACGTTAATTGGCGTCGTGCTTACTAACTGATAGGTTATCCCGGCGTCTGTATATGTCGCAGAAGGGCTTGTAAAACCCGTGTCATGTCCTCCGCTTGCGCTGATTGATATGTTGTCAGCCTGTACGACTTGGCGCGTGTAAAAGGCGTCCTCGAGCGTTGGGGAGTCTGTCGCCCTCATGCCCTCGGTAATCAAGTCCGCTAAAGACGTTTGCAACGAGCCGACCGTTATTGATTCGTAAAGTTCCGTTAACGTGTTATAGACGGTCTTAACGACTTTCGTTTTTACGTTGATTCCTAACGCGTCGTAAATGACGGTCACTATATCGCACAATGAGACATGTTCGAGCGCCGCTATGGTCGCGTATTCGCCCATTTGATGCAGGGTGACAAAACTAACATCGATTGATTCGACGGGCGCCCCCATGCCGCTGACAAGCTGATTTGCGCGGGTCGTTAACTGCGCGGCGGTCGGCTTGGTTTTAAATTCGTTAGTTAGGTCGAGAACCTCATAACAGGCGACGGGGAAAGACCCGGATGCCGGGACGGCGGAAGACGGATAAACAACGCCCTCATTTTCCCTATACCAATATGGGAAAATGCCGTTATAAACAGCGCCGTTTATATCCTGTTCTAATTCGGTCATGTTTTTGCCGTACCGAATAGACACGCCATTATCAGCGCCACGCGCTTTCAGCCACTTAACTTCAAAATTATCAAAGTGATATTCGCCGCCGTAAGTGTCGAGCAAAGAACCTTCTTCACCGCCCAAAATGGCCCGCGCTGACATAGGTTTTTCAAGGGAAAAACTCGCCGCGCTTGTCATGTCCGTGGAGAAGGTAAAACCCGGCGCGATAACAGCATGGGACGTGATACCGGCTAACGCATTTGCCGCGCCCGTAGCGCTGTACGGCTTTACAGGCACCCCGGAAAGCCTATAACTGATATGTTCGGCCTTGACGGTATAAGCGCCCGCCAAAGTGCGCACAACGTCGTAAATCTGGAATAATTGCGGCGCGTCGGTGTCATTGGCTTTAGCCTTGATGATACATCCAACCTCAATATCATCGGCCCATAAGCCGTTTGAGGGGTATTCTATTTCCAGTTCGTATAGGCTGTTTCTTTCTTCTGTTACAAAGCATGAAATGCAATCAGCAAGAACGCCTACGCCGTTGCTAATAAAGGCGGTAGAACCCGCCGCGTATAATACCGGCTTCATAACTTCCACCACCTCGGGATTATCTTAATATAATCTATGAGTGAATTAATATATACATCGGTTGTGCTATCGCCCGGGCAAACAAAGACACCATCAATAGTTACATATTGATTTAGATTATAAATAACGCCGCTTATTTCTGTGTATGCATTGAGCGTTTCACAATCAATATAGACTTTTCTAAGTGTCTTCGGGTCGCTTGGTTCGCCAATGGTCGCGGGTGTGTTTAGCGCGATCATGTTTTCGTTTATATACCCGACAACGCCAGACACAGCCCCCGTAACACCGATTTCTATTAATGGCGCGTAATCCATAACGCCGCTCGGCGGAGTAATCGTCCCGGCATCGGGTGTTCCGCTTGCCAATACGGTGGAGCCTTCCCGTATTTCCCATCTAAGAGCATTTAATATAGCTACTTCGGTAAATGTAGAAGCCACCCCGGACATAATGCTCTCAATTATCCCGCCAACTTGCGGGCTACCAATCCACCCGTTTATAGCATCGGGGTCTGATTGGTCGCCAACCAAAAGGCCATTCGGTGTCCATGCGTCAAGCATATAATATTTTGGCGCTCTGTTTTGCGGGAGATAAAATCTTATTTCGCGAAAGTGTGCGTAGTCGCTATAAGACGAAACATCGACAACAGTATACATTTTATTTTTGTCGCCGCCGATGTTTTCTAATTTCGCAAGCGCATCCGCGTTAAAAATGTCAACCCCTCGCCCGAATGTCTGCAAACTTTGCCCGGTTCCTATTATCGACAATGCCACTGCCTCGCCGCTTGTTAGATACCTTTGAGGCTTCGCGTCGAATGTGATCGTTGCCGTCCCTCTCATGCTGTCCGCCTGTTGCATTTCTACGCCCGTACAACGCGCCACGCGGTATTCATTCGGATATAGGCTATCTTCTAACCGCTGATAGCCCGATTGCACCATTATAGCGGCTCTCAGAGCGTCGTACAGGGTTAGGAACGTGTCCGGGGCCGTCGCCTGTATGGCTATCTCGGCGGTTATTTCGACATTCTTATAAGAGCCGTAATCAACTATCAAATCGCCGCTTCTGCCGGGCACTTCGTACACCTCTATATCTTTTTCGGGTGTCGGGAAGTTGATTGGCTGAGTCTTGTAATATTTGCCGTTGCTCGTTGATGTTGAAAACGAGCCAAAAACTAAATCTGACTTAGGCAAATGCGGCCCCCTTTCTTAACACCGAATTTGTTAAACGCCGCTCAAACGTGTTATAGAGGTCGTCAACGCTTTGACCGTCCCTTGCATAGATGACCACGCTTATATTATTTTGCGGGGCCACCTCGCCGCCTATCACCGTGCCGCTTATGTCGGGCATAGTAAAAGCGTTGGTCATGTCGTCAGACAAATCAGCCATAGCCGAATCTAAAACGCCGGTGTTGTCCTCGATACCTACAGCGATACCGGCGGGAATCCAACGCCCGATCTCGTCCGCCATGAGTTTTGACGGCGACCCGATTTTAAACACGCTCTTGATGAAGTCTAAGACGTTACCGACCCACCCGGAAATCATAGATTTAATCCAACCTAAACCGCCGCTGATGCCGCTCCAAATGCCTTGAACGATGTTCATGCCGATCTGGCCCAACGTGCCGAGGACAGACAATAAACCCTGTTTGACAAATTCAAGAAGCGTTTTCCCGGCTGTCATTAGTTGCGGGCCGTTGCTTCTTAGCGTGTTGACGATTGCCATGATGATTTGAGGCACGGCCTTGACTAACTGCGGCAGGGCTTGAATGATGCCCGTTACCAACGCGATTATAATTTGAATCGCAAAGGATACGATCTGAGGCAGATTGTTAGTTATAAAGTTAATTAGAGATTGGATGATTTGAGGCGCGGCCTCTGTCAGTTGCGGCAAGCTGTTTAAAATCCCTTGCGCCACGCTCATGATGATTTCGCCGCCGATCTCAAGAATCATCGGCACCATTTCACCGAATGACGCTATAAAGCCGTCTATGCCCTCTTTGACGGTCGCTAACCCCGCCTCGGTGTCACCCGAAAAAATCATAGCGAGGCCGTCCGTTACCTGTGTCATGCTTGGCAAGAACTCACCGAGTATATTATTTTTTAACCCGGTCAAAGTCCCTTGAAGGGTCGTCATGGAATCTTGAAACGCCGCCGACGCCGCCACCATGTCGCCGCTCATGACCATGCCATATTCTTCCGCTTGGGCCATCATTTCGGCGGTGGCTTCTGACGTCTGATTGAACAGCGGCGCGAGGTTCTGCCCGGAACGCCCGAATAGATCGTTAGCAAGCGCGGCGCGTTCGGTTGAATCCTCTAACCCTTGAAAGCCTTGAATAGTAGCCGCGAACAGGTCTTCGCGTGACATGGATGCCGCCTGTTCCATCGAGATGCCCAACTGCTCAAACATCGCGATGGCGTCCGCGTTTCCGTTCTTGGCGTCGTCTAATTTGTTGGTTAACGTCTTTAGGCCGGTCGTCATTGAGGCCATGTCTGTACCGGCAAGGTTTAAGACATAATCCCATTTCTGATATGCATCGGTGCTGAGTCCTAATTTCTGGCTCATCTTATCGACGTTATCACCGTATGAGGCTACATCTTTAGCACCTTTTACAACTGCCCCGGTTGCACCTACCACAGCCGCACCAAAAGCCGCCGCCGCCACGCCGCCGACCTTTAAAGCTGTCCCGACCCCTTTAGAGAAGCCAGAACCGGCAGATGCGCCCGCACTTTCGCCCGCTTGCGCCGCCGGGCCGTCTAATAACCCTTTTAAATTGTTCCCGATGCCTTGTGCGGTCGGGACGATCTGAACATATGCGGTTGCTATGTTAGGCATTATGCGCCCCCTGTAGCTTTAGCCCATGCCGCTTTAAATTCGTCATGGGTTGCGAATTTCTTATAGGTTGTTTTCGGCGTTTCGCCGTTGAGTGCCGCCGCGATCGAGGGCGGGCGGTTCTGGTTCTTTGCGCCGTCCTCTGTTTCAGCCCAAAAAAGCAAACTCAAGCGGTCAACCGCCGACGCCATTAAAAACGTGCTGAGAGGCGCTTTAAGCCCACTCAGCACGGTCTTAACGCGTGAATCCGCTCTCAATCCTAATGCCAACGTAGCAATATAAAACGGCTTGAAATCGCGATAGTTATAAATGCCGTAATACTCGGCAAGGTCGCAAATCAAGTCATCTTCATGCTTGGCTATTAGGTTTGAGAGCGTCAAGGTTTTTTTGTCTGATTCTGCCCCGCCGTCAAGATTTCCATAACTTCGGCCTCGACCGCCGCGACCGGGACGCGCCCGTCATCTGTGCGGATATGGTCGTAAAGTTCTTTCTTCCCGACGCCGCCGAGAATCTTTCCAACAAAGGTAGAAAGACCCGACAAAAGGCGTGAGGGTTCCTCACTTATGATGTCCGCTATAGCGTCCACAATTTCGAAATCATCCATTAGTTTTTCATCATAAGCGAATTTAAAACCGCTCTTTGTCACGCCTTCAATCATGGTCTATCTCCTTTTATGGCTATGCTCTTTTCTTGATATATTCGTAATGGGTATTTCCGTTGCTATCTGTTGCCGCCGTTAATGTGATCGGGTAGCCAATCGGCGTATCATCTTTGTAAACAATATCACCGAGTCCCGACACTGCGCCGTTAGGAATGACAAGCCGCCGGGGCCTGCCGTCGCTTTCGAGCATTTCAAAAATGTAACACCGATTCGCCTGTGCGTTATTGTTCGCCTTAATTGAAATAGTGTCATTCGTTTGTGTAACGTTGGCATCCCCGAACGCGACTTTTAAGGCGTTAATGTTATCGCTTTCAATCATCGTATACGTGTATGTGTCCGTTTTCGATGTGTTGATTGTTAACACCGTATCGCCGCCCCATGCCTTGACGTCGCTCGATTCAATAGAATTGCTGTTTGTCACGCCGTCCGACGAAATATAGCCGACTTCGACGAAAGCCGCATCCTTTGCGGTTTCCGCGTCCGTCGGGAGCGTCGTGCCGAGGGGTGCAACGAATACCGCACCGCGTGACGCAGGCTTGCCCGCGTTAACGTTTGCCGCATCGCTCATTTTTTGATATCCTTTCGTTTAATAATGGACAATATCAAACACCGCTTGATAGCGGTATTCTTTAGTTGATGTGTCTGTGTAATTGTAATGAGAATTAAGACGGGCTGATGATATTTCGGGGCGCTCGGTAGCCTGTAAGACGATATCGCAGATAATAGAATCAAGTGTGGCGGCCCCGTGCAGGGTCGGCGCGTATGACTTAATCGCGAAGGTGGAATAGTTTAAATAATTAGACTTGTAGCCGCCTGTCCGCTCTAAAACCACATACGCCGGGGGGATATTTTCCGGGACTTCAAAAAGCACCGGCACATCCAATAATTCCGGGGTCGTAAATTTTGACTTGATGAAGTTCTGTAATACTGTTTCAATCATTCGCCTAACGCCTTTAGTAAAACATTGTCAGAATAACAGGCTTTTCGCGCCTCGGCGGTGGTAGCCTCTACAAAGGCGCGGGCGCGGTCGTGGCCTATAGCTGTGCCGACCTCGAACCCGTCCCCGGCAGAAGCCGCCACGCGTTCGGCGTGTGTCTCACATTCCGCCATTAGTTCGGCGGATTGTAAAAGTTCGATTATGCCGTCCGAGTTTAATTCGATTTCAACCATACTTTTCCAATAAAACTTTGCCGTTCCAGATTAGCGGGATGTTTTCCTCAATGCCGTATCGCGGCACACCGATGGTTTTATATACGCCCGACCACGGGGCCGGGAGTCTTACGGTTGTATCCGTCCATGTGTGCGTGTCGCCTTTCGGGATCGCAAGGGTCGCCCCCGCTTTCTTGCCGTAAAGGTTTATTGAGGTCGTTATATCGTCCGTTGTCGGTTCGCCTACCAGAACGCCCGGCACGGCTGTTTCTGTTTCCTCATAAACAGGAAACCCGAACGGGTCAACCCCCGTTTGCGTCTTCACACGCAAGAAAACTGTTACGGTGTTTAAGCGTATCATATGGTTCTATAACCTCGATTTTCTGCCGCCTTAATCCTATTCGCTTAAGTTCGGAGTTCTTGACAAAAAGACCGCCGCCCGCGTTGAAATAAGTACCGCTCCATGAGTAGCCGAGCGCGCTTTGACTCTCTTGGGTCATCGGTTCGCCGCTTGTAGATGACAAAAGGGCGCGGGTGGTAACATCCACGGTCACAGACTTGACCACGGTTTCGAGAACTTCTTCGCTCTCTATCATCGCGTCTAAGTCTTGGCCCCTGTTGATCGCCTCTTGTCTGAGGGTGTCAGACACGAGCGGGAGCAATGCCGCCGCCCGCGTCTGTTCCTCACTTGTCAGCGGTCGCCATAAGGCTTCTATATCACTTATCGTTGCGTATGGTGTTCTTTCTGCCATTTGTCGACCCCTTCTTTTTAACCGGCTTGATTTCCTCGATGTCTTTGCCCTTGATGATTGCCGGGCTTTCAAAAGTTATGCCGGTCTTAGTGTTGCGGTAAAGCATTAGGCCGTGACAATGCGCGCAAAAGCCGACGGGACAAGGATGCCCCAACCCACATAGGCTTCACCACGGAGATAGACCTGATTATGTCCCTTGAGGTCGCCCGCCGTGGCATCGTTGTCCGGGTTGCCGTATTCGATGACCTCGACCGGGATTTCTTTTGCATAGCCCCATTTGAAGAAATCGGCAAAGTTACCGACAATAGCGCGGTCTTTCACGCCCGTACCGAAGGACACAGTGCTGTTGACGTCGACCGGCAGACCGTTGATAACACCGGGATTAGAACCCCATGCAAGTTCCGGGAACATCGGCTCGTTGCTGTTCGTGCCTTTCGTGAGCGACGCAAGGGCCGTCCTAAAGGCCGGGGCCATAGCCATGCCGGTAACTTCATGCTCGGCGGCTTCAACGGCAGAAATGGCGCCCGTAACGTCAACGTTGGGATTAGCGGTAACGGTGACTGTCTGAGAAACGAGCGCATCAAAGTTCTTTGTGGCAATCTGAGTAGCGGCAGACCCCGTGCGCGGGTTGATACCGTGGAACGCCATAATATCAAGGCCGCGAGCGGCTTTACGGGCGAACCCTTCCGCGAATGTGGCAAGGATATTAAGGCGGGTCTCCTCTGACGCATACATAAATTCATCAGACACTCTCATACCGTATTCGACTTTAACCGGGCGAATCTGAACCGGGGCGATAGCGCCGCCGCCGTTGCTCTTGGCGCCGTTCTCACCAACGAGATCGACTTCGTTATCGAACGAGAAAGTAAAAACATCGTTGCCGTTGAACGGCACCGGCATAGAGCCAGACAGGCGGGCAAGGGAAGACTTGCCGCGAACAGTGTTAAACATTTCCGAAACGAGTTCGGCGGGGAACAGGCTCCCCTTAGAAAGAACATTAGCCATTTTTTAATTTCCTTTCGTTAATCCATTAAGTAGTGTTCGATATGCGGCGTTTTTTGCCGCGTCTTTGTCGTTTGCCGGGCGTGGGTCGGGGTTAAAGGCGGGAGCACCAATGCCGCCGTGCAGATACTTGCTCAGCGTCTCGGCGTCCTCTCTCATGGCCTTTTCATCTGCCCCGGTGATACGGTCGGCAAGTTCTAACGGTAACTTATGTTCATTCGCGATCTTGAGTTTCAAAAGGCTGTTTTCGGCTTTCGTGGCCCGTTCTGTTAACGTCGTTATGTTGGCGTCATAGTCTTTGTACTTGTCAACTAACGCGTCGTAATCGGCCCGCGCCTTTTTGGCCTTGCCCTCAAAATCCTGTTTTAACAGTTCCTCATACTTTGCGGCTTTTTCCTTAAGCGCGTCATAGTCGGAGTATTTCCTACGCTCCCTTTCTAACCGCTCTTTAAAAGCCTCGTTGTATTCGTCTTCAGTTTCAAACGTTTTAAATGCCATAAATTACCCCCCTGTTAACCGCCGGTGTGCGTAATTGATTGATATACAAAAAAGGGCTTGCGCGTCCGCTTGCCCTCTCATGCCTTAATAACTTATTTTCTGTTTTCTCTTTGCTTTTACGCGTGTACACTGGTACAGCGCTAAGATGACCGAATCCAACAAAGTGACGTCAACGCCATCTTTGAGAGATCGGAAACCGTAACCGCCTTGTGTGCCTATCGTCCTTTTCTCAACGTTTGTGACGCTTTGAGCTAATGACGGTTGGCCCGCGTGGCATATCTGTTTATCGGCTAACGCCTGTGTAAACATCGCATTAGCTGATATAAATTCGGCTGTGTTGGCGTACATGGGCCGCTTTAGCCCTACATCTTTCATTTCCTCGGCTAACTCTTTAGCCCCGTTGCCGTCAAGTACAACCGCCGAATAATCAGCCGCCCTCAAGAATGATAATATCCACGCGTTGCCCGCGTTGATCGGGCGGCAGTCTATAGCCTCAACAAATATCTTATTATCCCACGTGCGGCAAGCTATGGACATTGACACGTTAAGACCGTCGCGCCCGAACTTCACGCCGACCGACAAAGGCCCGGCGAGGTCGGGCAATCTGTCCACCTTGCAATCGGCCCATTCTTGTGTGCTTATGACCGATTTAAGGGAATACCTAAACCAGTACCCCAAACGCTGAATAACAAAGTCTAATTTGTCTTTCCGCATTTCTTGGCGAACAACTCTTTCTTTGAGTTTCAGCCCCATCGATGGGTTTGTTTCATACCATAAATCAACGTTGTCGAGTTCCGCCGGTTCCTCATCAACGCCCCATTCGGCCCATCCGCAATCCTGTGTTTCACCGCTTAACACTTCATCGCGCATATCGGTGAAGACCGTCCCCGCGCTTACCATCGTGGGCGGTGTGCCGCAAAGGATGGTTTGCGGATTGTCAGAGGCCGACACCGTATAGATTAGGGTTGATTCCTGTTCTATGGTGTATTCTTGGGCCTCATCAATGACTAACAGATCGTAACCTTCACCGAGGCCGCCGCTGTCTGTGCGCGTTCTAAAGCTGATAGAACCGCCCGTTCTTAGCAACGTAATAGTTTCAAGCCCAAACTGTTTAGTTGCCTTGTAGGCGTTCACAGGGTGCGACACGCCCTTTTTATCGCGTCCTACCTCTGTATAACCGGCCTCGCTGAGTATCTGGCAAAGGCGCGTCCATGCCGTGTGTGAGGTTGTTGTCTTGTGGGCCGTGTGTAACATCTGTTCCCCGGCCTCAAGTCCCCACAATTCGCGGATTGCTAAAACCTCGTTTTTACCGTTTCGGCGGGGCAAGCTGTAGCCGAATCGAAGATGCGTCCATAGCCCATCTTCATTGACCGCCATAATGTCGGCTAATAACAGTTCTTGCCACTCCATCGCGGCCCGCGTCTTTGATCGGTTGTAAATCTCTACCGCCTCAACGCCCTTAGTATCTGTATACGGCAGAATCAACGAGCGCGTCGGCGTCTGCCGTCCTATCCTCATTATCTCGCCCTATATAGGTCTGTGTTATAGTTCAGCCTTGCGGCTAATTCCTCTATATCTGTTATCCGCCTGTGTTCCTTTACGCTTTCGGCCCTGTTCGGCGTTATAAAAGTGACCTCACAGCGGCATCCCTCATGCCGCCGGTAAACGTCCGAGCCGGTGGCGGCTACGTCGCTATAGTCATATTCTCCCGCTAAATCTATGCACCATTCGCAAGGTATCTCATACATTCGGGGATAGCCTTTTGAGGTCGTTCGTATCTCGGCGGGGCCTAACGTTCTGACGATCTTAGGTGAGAACCCCGCACCATAAATGGCATCGGCGTTCGTCTTTACCCAATCATCAACCACCTTTTCGCAGAAGTTTAAAACGGGTTCGTTCATCCACCGCGCCGCATCCTCGGCAGGTAAGCCGCCCATTTTGTCAACTAAACCATAAGCGCGGTTTTTCGCGAATGACGGGCGCATAACCCCTAACACCATGCCTTGGTCACCATAGATGGCGGTCTGCACGTCGTTGGCGTAATCAAGAATCATAACATGATTTCTTTCTAACGCCGGTATTATGGTGCGTTCAGCGATGTTATAATACAGTGTGCCGTCTGGCAACGTTGACGGCCCGAGAACGCTTGTTAATGTGTCTCTAAGGCATTTACCCGTTTCAAGGGCGTATCGGTGTATGTCGGCCTGTTTAGCGCGTTTGGCGCCCATTTTAGAAACCAACTTGCCGATGGTCTGATTGTTTTTATACCGCCTGTTAAACCCCCGCTCTATCTGTTCGAGTAGTTCGGGGACGACATCCGCCGCCATTAGATACCCACCAACTCTGTGAGGGTGTCACGCGTCACGGCGTCCGGGAACGCCATCTCTAATTTGCTTAACCCGTCACCGATCGCGCCGAGCATGGATGCGTCTGGCTCGAACAGCGGGCGCCATACAGGCACCGTCTCATAAAGCTGATAACGCTGATAGGGCTGACGATCTCTAACAGACGCGGCAACTAATCCCGCGTTGAGGAACGCCGCCCCGAATGACACCTGCGCCCGGCGGGCTGTTAGTCTTAAATTCTCATGTGCGGCCTTGATGGCCTCGGCGCTTGACGGGTTCGCGGTCGCGAATCCCAAATCATCAAGCGTTAGCCCTGTTTCCCCGGCGAACAATGACGCGAACATCCGCAACTGGTCGATATGCGGCGTCATGCTCTGTTGCGAGAACTGGCCTAACTTAACGTGGTCGGTGCCGTCCTCGCTTGCCTCAAACGCTAAGAGGCTTGACATGGTGGCCTTCCACTTGTCTAACTTGTCATGGTCTTGGTCTAAGCCCGTGACCCACCTTTGCGGGAAGCTGAAAAACTCCGCGCTGACCTCTGACCGCTTTATAGTGCGGATAGCGGCGGCGGTGTACGTCATGCAAGCCCGCGATATTCTGGAATGACCAAACGGGCGCCGGGCGTCTGGTCTGAAGATGACCGGGACAAGTAGCGGATAACGCGCCGGGTTCGGTATCTCTTGCGTTAAAACGCCGTCGGTATAGATCGCGGTTGAATCGGCAGTAAAATAACCCTCGGTGATCGGTGCGCCGTATTCGTCGCGTTCTAAGACCGCATAGCCCTCTTTTAATAATCCCGTTGTCTGGTCAATCTCCCCGGTGGCGTTGCCGCCGTCGATGACTTGCAACCGCGGGTAATCGTCCACATCGGAAATGTAAATAAACGAGCATGAAGCAATCAACGCGCCATTGATCGCGGAATACGCTAACACATCGGGGTTGTTCAGCTTAAAGATTTGGTCAACCTTAAAAAAGTCGGTGTCAGCCCTAAACCCGACGAACTGGAGCCGGTCGGCTAAACTGTCAACCGCTTTAGCGCTCCAACCTAACGCGGAATTAAGCCACATTAAATTAGGCGGTGTGCTTATGCCGAGATCGCGCGTAAAGTTTTTCATTTCATAGAACCTATAGCGCGTATCAACACGGGGCCGCTTCATTTCTAACTTGTGTCTCAGTTTTTCAATGCTCATACTTCACTAACCCGTAGGTAATCTCTCAAAAATATGTATA